>JGI24712J26585_10000134_pt1 | contig 59436 bp, 42 predicted proteins | sample BioPla3DNA2_FD_26585 | JGI IMG/M metagenome (IMG submission 26585) | reverse complement strand
ATCAGCATGCATCACAATACTAACCGATTAGATACATCATTTATATATACCTTTTCAATGATTTGTAACAATTTTTTTATTTATATTGCATAATAACTATCAATAAAAAGGATCATTCTTAATTGTATTACAAATTTTTTAATATGTCATTGGAAAATCAATGCCAAAATCCGTTATAAATTCACACATTTCTATATTTTTACTATTAAGACATTCAGGATCTATCACAGAAACAGAATAAACTTCTTAGCTGTGGTGATTGACAACTGTATAAAATCTGTTGTATACTTTAATTCGTCAGTTTGAGAAACTGCTGTAATAAAATATAGGGGAGTAGCTCAGTTGGTAGAGCAGCGGTCTCCAAAACCGCGTGTCGCGAGTTCGATTCTTGTCTCCCCTGCCATATGAAAAAGATTCCTATTCAAGCGTAATGCAAGCTTTGATTAGGAATTTTTCTTTTTCCATCAATTCCTTTATAGTACTACTAGTACACCAGGCTTAATTTACCTGTAATTGCCTAATTGTAATCACCCCCCTTAAATAGTATAATATCCATTGAAATCAATTACCTTTATCTCAACAAGGTAGTTCTAATTATGCTCCGGAGGCAATATGAAAAAATTTATTTTCTTAATAATAGCTTCAATGCTGATAATTGTATTTACCCCACAACAAATCAGAAAGAGTCTTGAAGCTTATAATCCAATCAAAAATGGTACCCAATCTTCGGAGTCTGATAATACTAGGCCTCCGGTAGAGGCTTCTGTTGACACCCCTGAACCAGCGCTGTCTGAGTCATCTGAGCCTGAACCCCAGAATCCCAGCACCTCTGAACCGGATAGTGAGTCCGTCTGGACTGAACCTGAGCCTAGTATCTCTGAGCCTGCCACCAGTCCTTCAATCCAAGATCACGGAAATAATATTCCGGCTGAGTATCAGGCACTTAGTTATTTTAAGCCCGAATTGACAGACAGATATATAGCATACAGAAAAGCGAATCCTGAATATGATTATGAAAAGGTAATAGCCTATGTAAATATTGGTATTGATAAACCCTTTTATTCAATCATTCATTCAATAGAGGACACCCACTCTACTAAAGTATTAGTAAACAAATATCACAAGCTGCCTGATGACTTTGCTCCCGAATTGGTCCAAATCCCCTCTTCCATGTGTGCACCGGGAATGGGAAATCAGTATCTTAGGAAAGATGCAAAGGTAGCATTCGAAAAGATGCATTTCGATGCTAAGGAACTGGGACTTAATATCACTGCTTACGGTACATACAGGAACATTAGCCTTCAGCATGATATCTGGAATAGTAAAGTAATCTCAGGAAGAACTGTCGAGGATGTTGACAGACTCAACTCCCGTGGCGGCCATAGTGAGCACCATACCGGACTGGCTATTGACGTTATTAGAAACAACTATACTGTATTAAACTCTGAAGAATATTTGTGGTACAAGGATAATGCCCATAATTATGGCTTTATTATCAGGTATCCCGAAGGAAAAGAGCATATAACAGGTTACTCCTACGAACCTTGGCACCTCAGGTATCTAGGTGTAGAGCTTGCCACTGATGTTTATAACAGTGGTCTGACATATGAGGAATACTATGTTATGAATATAGAATAACAGCGAAAACCTTTGTATGTGTTTTGACGCTGTTATTGGTTTAGTTTATAAAGGTTGCAAATGGTATTTACCCTAATTCAGTTCAACATTCCATATTCTGCTCATGGGGCCTTTGAAGGCAGTAATATCGTCTCCACTTAACAACGATGACTCTTTAATAATCTCTTTGTTATATACATACATATTCTTTCTTTGAAAGGTCGGTATCTCCACAGCTAGTCCTGTAGAAAGCTTCAAGGCCTTTTCGTATATGGATTTGCGTTCTTCCCTATCAACCGAGTTGCGCCCTTGAAGAATAAGCTTATTAAGCTCAGTAAGCATTGACTTTTGTTCATCGGATCCATTTTCAAACAGATAGAAGAGGCCGGTGGCTGATGGAGCAATGCTACCATTTACTCCGGAATCCGAGTACCATATCGGGAACATATCCGGATTAAATCCAGCACTGCCCCTTGCAGATGCCCATACCTGAATGCCCGAGTCATATGCTGTATTAAGCTTGCTTAACAGGTTAACATCCGATTCAATATTTACCTTAACACCAATCTTTGCTAAAACCTTCTGTGTGTCCAGAAAAATCGAGTAAGCCGGATGAGACTTTGCATTCTTTGTGGGTAATGTAAACTTAAAAGTAACCTGTTGCCCTGATTTTTCATGGCTTTCAGGATAAGTCATAATCTTCTTTTCAGCATCATATTTATATCCGGCATCGACAAATAACTTTTTTGAGGTCTCGCCGGTTTCATCATAGGGGAATAAATCTTCAGGGTTATTGGGATAAGCCCAGAGAATCCTGGACATTGTACGATGATTTGTGCTTGCAAGCTCCTGGTAGTGATTGTCAATAGCCAACTGAGCATTGATGGCATGGGCAATAGCCTTTCTTACCTCAATTTCGGGAATAGCCTGCCCTTGAATCCCAATGTATCCATAGTCATTATTGTGGGCTAGAATATAGCTAAGTTTTGCATAATCTTCTTTTGCCGAGGTAATATCATTTACTGTTTCCATACTTGCTGACGGATTGGTATAGTGCACCTTAGCAGACTTCACTGCATCAAGCTCGCTACCGGCAGCAACCTCAAGATAATGCAATGTCTTTATTTTGGGGGAGCCTAGAAGAAAGCTATCATTAGCTGAAAATTCCACCACATTGCTCTCAAAGTTCTCGAAAGTGTACGGTCCGGCTCCTAAAGGCTTATCATTCTTAGTCTTCAGAAAGTCCATGAACTCTTTATTGCCAGGGGCAACTCCATTCTCATTTAAATTTCCGGTATAGCCCTCGGTATAATAATGTAAAGGTGCAACAAATATCCCCATCTTGTATATGGCGGCCGGATCTGTTCCAGCAAGAACTATCTTTATATATTCTCTTTCTACCCCATCATCACAGGTCATGCTTCCGGAAGTAATGCCGCTTATACTCTGCACGGCACCCTCTTCATTATCTTGAGCTTTAATATATAGCTCCCTGACATAATCCTGAATAGTAAGATGGTTTGCCCTTTCAGAATTTATAGCATTTTCAGACAAATCATATCCATGGGCGGCTAGAATATTAGCCCAAAATACTTTAGCATCGACCTTATCCTTAGTCAGGTCATAGGCTATCCCGGTGGCATCTTTAAATATTCCTGTCTCGTTAACTGTACCATATTTCCACATAACCATGGCAAATGCTGCCTGCATAGTGGGATTAGCTGAGACCTGCTCAACTTTATATGGGGAAAAGTAATTCGGTATATACTTAGTATAGTTTGCATTGACATAATCTATGATTGCCTGCGAAAAGGCTTCGCCCGCTTCATCCAAATAGCTCCAGAATGCTACCTGCTCATCTAATGAAACACCTTGAGCCGCATTAATAACCATTGATCCATCTTCGCCAGTTTTTATACCCGATTCAATGATGGAATCAATCTTTCTAATAGTCTCTTTGTCGGTCTGTAAACGATACTCATCAATACCCTGAATGGCCATTGTGTAAAAATCTGATGGCCCGTCATATTGGGGATCGCATAAAACATAGGTTGTAAAGAGTACATCCTTAGCTGATACAGGCTTGCCATCGCTAAAGGTAATACCGTTTTTTAATATAAAGGTATAGGTTGATATTGAGTGTGCAGGACCTTTCTCAACACTGTAATCATAAGTCAGGCATGGTTCATCAATACCTGCAACGGGTGCGCCATGCTTATCATAGGATAATAGTGGAAGCTGTGTCATGCTGGTGAGCTCAATATCGTTTACCGATTCGGCAAAGAATGGACTAAAGGTGCCCTCAAGCGTACCTGTTGATAAAATCAGAGGATTTGTTGCATTATTTCCCATCCTGGCTGTTTTAGAAGCATCATATCTATCAGTAGGAACGTCCGGTATTACATCTGGAGCTTCAGGGACTGGCGAACCACTGGGCGATGGTGATTCAGTCTGTACTGCCGGTTTTTCCCCGCAGCTTACCAGACTGATAACTAAAGCAATCATCAATAAAAAAGAAAGTATTATCCTTATATATTTACTATTCATAAAACTCTTTTCCTCCAAATATCTCACATTGTCCTTAACATAACAATCTATTATAATCACGTTTTCAATACTAAGCTTTCAATACTAAATTATAATATATTAAAAAATATTATCACGCAAATTCATTTGGTAAAAATTGCCGACAGGAGGTTCCCTCTCTGGAACCCGGGAATCTTGACCTAAATTTTTATATGAAGTAAACTTGAACTAAACATATGTTCCCCCCCTTAAGCAATCCGTTCCATTTATATTATTTAAAAAGGAGCATGCCTTGCCGAATAAGGAAAATACAATCTCTGAAACAGCTGAATTGCAAAATGATGATTCCATGCACATTAAGATCTCCGTCAGAGATCTTGTTGCTTTCTCTGTAAAGGACGATGCGAAATGGAGCTTTTCCTCATATCGTCTTGCATATGAGGGCAGTCTGGCCCATTCTAAAATTCAGGCTATGAACAGGGAAGAGGGTAATTATACCTCTGAAGTTACACTTTCTACCTCCGCAGAAGCTTTGGGGTTTGTGGTTGAAATAAGTGGAAGAGCCGATGGAATCTGGCGTTTTGATGACAAGACCATAGTCCATGAAATTAAGACATGTACCACCCCCCTTTCTGAAATACATGAGGGCTATAGCGACTCTCACTGGGCACAGGGAAAATGCTATGCCTTTATGCTGAGTGAAATTGATGACTTAGAAAAAGTTACTGTACGTCTAACATACTATAATAGGGATACTGAAGAGCAAAAATCCTTTGACAGGGTATTCTCCCGTGAAAAACTGAATCGGTTTTTTAAGACTTTAATCTATCCCTATGCATCCTGGGCCTTAGCACAACAGAACTGGAAGCAGATAAGAAACAGCTCCATCGAGAGCATAAGCTTCCCCTATCCTGCCTATAGGTCAGGCCAGAAGCTATTAGCCTACAATGTATATAAAAGTATTGATGACAGTAAAAGGTTGTTTGCCCAGGCCCCTACAGGAATCGGAAAAACCATGGGTGTGCTTTATCCTGCTATTAAGTCTTTAGGCCAGGGAAAGCTGGACAGACTTTTTTATGCGACTGCTAAAACAACCACCAGAAGAATCGCCGAGAATGCATACAAGCTATTAAATGAGCAAGGGCTGAGGCTAAAGGTTATAACACTGACCGCAAAAGATAAAATATGCCTTAATGATGTTAAGGATTGCAAGCCTGATAAATGTCCATATATTCTGGGATATATGTCCCGCTCCAGGAAAGTAGTAAAGGAGCTATTAAAAGGCCAGGACTTCTTCCCGAGAGAAGAAATAACCAGAGCAGGGCATCGTTACGGCATATGCCCCTTTGAGCTGAGTCTGGACCTGTCTCTTTCCTGTGACCTTATTATTTGTGATTACAATTATATATTTGACCCCAGAGTATATTTAAGACGTTTTTTCGAACAAAAGGGTCGGGAAAAATATCTGATTTTGGCAGATGAGGCTCATAATCTCTTTGACAGGGCTCAACAAATGTTTTCATCTGAGATAAAGGTAAGAGAATTGTTGGATGTTTCAAAGGAGATTAAAGAGGATTTGCCTCAGATCCGTAAAAGAATCCTTAAATTAAGAAGAGCTTTGTCTTCTATAGAGAAAGAATCTGGTGGATTATCTTATGAAGCCGGCGGCATAAAATATAACTCCTTTAAGAATCCTCCACTCAGTCTTATTGAGCCCCTGAAGGAGTTTATCAGTGAAGCCGAAGACTGGATATCTGGCGAAAGAGAGGATAAGCCCTATTCAGACATACTAGTCAATCTCTTTTTTGACATTCTTCATTTTATTAATATACTTGAACTATATTCAGATAATTATCGCACACTTATTACAGGTGCAAAAACAAATTTGAGACTAAAGTTACTTTGCCTAGATCCAAGCTTTATGTTGAATAAGACTATGAACGCTGCCAGAAGTGCTGTTCTTTTTTCAGCTACATTATCACCTCTATGGTATTTTAAGAGTATTCTGGGCGGGCGCCATGAAGATATAACTCTACGCCTTCCTTCCCCTTTTCCAAAGGAAAACCTCTTACTGTATAATGAGAATCGCATTGAGACTCGTTTTCGGTATCGAAGTAAATATCTTGAAGCCACGGCTAAGGCTATTTATAACTGGTGCATAGCCCATAAAGGAAATGTAATGGTTTTCTTTCCTTCCTACAAATATCTGTTAGATGTATTGGAAATATTTAAGAATCTGGACTGCAGCTTTGAAATAATGTGTCAGGACAGAGATATGGATGAAGCATCAAGGGATGAATTCTTAAAATGCTTCGATGTATATGGCGATGTCAACAGAGTAGCCTTTTGTGTTATGGGAGGCGTATTTAGCGAGGGAATAGATTTAGCGGGTGATAAATTAACCGGGGTAATAATTGTTGGAGTAGGCCTTCCCCAGGTTTCCCCCGAGCTTGAAATTATGCGTGAGTTCTACCATGGCCAAAAGGGAGATGGCTTTTCCTATGCCTATGTCTACCCGGGAATAAATAAAGTCCTTCAGGCTGCAGGCAGATTAATCAGAACTGAAACAGATAAGGGAGCCCTGTTACTGATTGATTCAAGATTTGCATCAGGTGAGTATTTAAAGTTGTTGCCTGATGAATGGCATCCAATACCAAAGTCCGGCTCAGGTAAGGATCTGGCTGAGACGGTCAGAGAATTCTGGGAGGCTTGTGAGTAGACAGGGGAAGGGTTCTAAAAAATCTTTTAAAAAATCCCCAGGAATTTATCTCTAGTCTTGACATTAACGCGGGTTATTGTATCTGAAGTAACCACGTAGGCAACATTGTCCTTGCCAAAATGTACACTTTCAATATTGGATTTAGCTGTATATTTATCCATTAACTCTCCCTTATAATTTATAAAGAACACCTCAGATTCTGCCAGCACAGCAGCAGTCTTATTTTTCGTCGAAATAGCCGATACATTTCCATTTACTTTGTAATCAGCTTTTTCAGTTCCATCCTTATTGTAAATCTTAATGGTGGTTTCATAATGCTTTTCTCTTGAAAGAATATCATCGTTAAGAAGTGCCACTACCGGAAATTCGTCATTTATAACATTGGCTGCTGTAACGGTGAAATCCTTATATTTATTATTCCATATAGTCTGATAAGCATTATTAATGGCCATAACGCTCCGTTCAGCGAACAGAAAAAGATTATTCTCCTTAAGAGGATAAGCTCCACCGAATATTTCATTTAAGCCCCTGATACTGGCCTTTTGATTCATGCTGCAATCAAAAAATTCAAACAGTCCGTTTGCCTCAAGACCTGATACTTCTATGCTGCTGAGCATAAAACACCCAGGATTGTATTCGGGTAGGCTATAGGCTTTAAAGGGGTAATAGTTTGATACATTCCTTAATGAGACTTCCTGGCCATCCTTTGAATATGCTCTTATGCTTCTTTTATAGCCTGATTGCTTGCTTTGGGTTATCAAAATCACCCAATTATCAGAAATAGAAGCATTAACTATATTCTCATCAATATTCTTTTCCCAGACAATTCGTCCATTATATATCAGCGCAAAATATCTGCCCTCTAAATCGGCAACCAGAATTTCATTATCGTATGACATCACAAAGGGCTTTTTTAGCGTTACTGGAATATAGCTCTTTTCTATTCCTTCAGAATCCAATATTCTGACATAGCTTGTTGACGCCACAACTAAATCCTTTGAAGCAGGAATACAATATATTCTTTCGTTCAAATCGAAGGTCATTATGGGCTTTACTGTTTCCTTCAGCTTGTCTATTCCCTCTGTATTGGAGGCAATACTGTCATAAACCCCACTAAACCCTTTGGTAAAAAGCTCGGAGGGACTGATGTCAAAAAACGAATAGAGAACAACTACTGCGATAATTGCTAATATGATTAAAAACAGGGCCAGCTTAAGAAAGCTAGAGCCCTTTTTGCTTTTCTTGTTTTCCTCTGGCATGTAAAGCTTGAACTCCTTATATTAATATCTGAATCAGAATTATATACATCCTTGAAGAAATCTTCAAGTAAAACAATTATACACTTTTTAAGCGCATTACTGTAAGGAATTTAAAAATCAATCATCCTGTCTCTATAATCCTTTATAAGTTCATCGCCCATGTATTCTATAAGGTCAAATATCAGTACTGACAAATTCTCTCCGGTCAGTCTGCTTGAGGGGTTGAATCTGCCCATATAATCTGCCTCAATTATTCCTAAGGTATATGCCACAGAAGCAGCATTTCTGGCATAGGCTGGAATCAGATCATTATCGGTAAATGGCGTGGATGTATATGGGTATGCAGCCAGATTTTCCAGGCCGAGAGCAGAGACTATCATCTTTATGGCCTCTGCCTTTGTGACATAATCGTTAGGGCCAAACCTTCCCTTCCCGTTTCCTGCTGTTATACCCTTTTGGTATGCGGATTTTACTTCTTCGTAATAAAGATCTCCAGCGCCTATATCGTTAAAGGGTGATATATCAACCTGCTTCTTACTTGATGTTCGCCTTGCAACTGTGGATACTCTTACGTCAGGATCTGTTGGAATATCCTTGATGGCATTCATAAGTACATACACAAACTCTCTTCTTGTAATATATCTGTCAACCTTAAAATCTTCCCCCGTTCCCGGCAGAATCTCAAGCCCAAACAGTATACTAATGGGTTCTTCGGCCCAATGACCGTTCAGATGCTTAATATCCGGTACCATTAGCCTAGTCAGGCTAATAGGATTTGAAAGGCTCTCTGTGCCTGTATAGGTTTTTAGTACATCTGTCGGATTTCCATTTTTATCGAACTCAGGAAAACGAGCCGTATAATCCATGGTGGATTCGGTCCATTTTTTCTGTACATATCCGCCCGAAAAGCTTATTTGGAAAGGTTCATTTTCTACATATTCAATCTGGTGCATTGTAGCACTGGAAATAACCATGTCAACAGCTCCACCCCATTTTTCAGGCTTTCCTCCACTATGTTTTTCTGTTTCTACCAATACATTGAGCCTCTGAGTCTCAGTATTACTCCAAAACTGGTCATAGGCATATGTTCTTCCGGTGGTGGTTACAGTAACAGTATCGTTGCTCTGGTTTGCACCTATAGAATAAACCTTCTCTTCAAGGAATTCACCGGTTTGAAAGTTTATAGCCGCTTTCGGGTCCGTGATTGTTGATTGGGTAAAATTCGATTTTATTAATCTGTAGGTCTGTCCACCAACATTTATAATCTCTGTAGGCATACGGCTTAACCTTGTTGCCTCGGTTATCTGCCCGTTAATTTTTGTCTGCCGTTCAGTTATATATATGACAACTCTGTTCAATGTTACATTTGATTCTGCGTTACTGGCCCTATAGGTATATGTAGATGTTACCACATCATTTTTATCAGTCTTTTTAATAGTTAAGGTTCCTGTAAGCTTAACAGGCTCACCTGTTAAAAAGCACATCTCAGTATAATGATACTCGTTTTTTTCAATTGGTTCTTCAACCGATATGCCGCCTGAAAAACCCATATTCCCCTCAACCGCCAACACCTCGACGGGCATAAGTATTACTGATACTAATAACATAACCGCAATTATAGCTTTTTTATAGTTCTTTTTCATTTTAACCTCCTGCTAAGGTTTGTATCGCACCTGAGCATACTTTAGTAAACAACTGTAATGTCAAATTTGATTAGGTCTTATCCTACTGGCAGAGAATAATTACTCCATCTTTATTTTGACTATGTCTGATAACCTTTATGTTTTCCCCAAGCTTGATGGATTTAAAGTCTCCCACTTTTCCATCCTTAATTATTATGGCGTTAACAGGGATATTGATTTCTATATCATCACTTTCAACCCAGGCGTAATCTGAATTGCTAAAAATGCTTGCCTCTGTTAAAACCAATGCCTGTCCTAGAGGCTCTGCCTCAGTATCACCACTATCCCCTTCTCCTGCATCGGCCCCCGGGGCATCAGCGGAAGCATCTGCCTCATATCCTATGCTCTTTACCCTTCCTGCTACAGGTTGGTCTGCATAGGGGGCGGTGGATAATAATAGTATCTTATTATCAAGCTCAACAATATAAACAGTTTGCTGAATATACTCTTCCCCAAAATCACGGAAGTTTCCGATTCCATTTGCTTCTACAAGGCGACTTGTATAAAGATCGATATCAAAGGTCTTAGGAGTATTGGTGAATTCCCAACTCACTCCATCAAGCCTTGCAAAGGATTCAACCGTTATAGTCCTTTGGGGTTCAATATCACTTATGCGACCTCTGTAAATATTAATACCACTATCTTTTTGTGATTCGCTGACCAGGACATTTGTATGATAATAATTGACGAAGGGTTCTTTCGTTGCAGACAGCATTACCGGATCCAGAGTATTAAGGGCACTTATATCTACTAACCTGCCATCCTTAACTATAATACTGTTTTCGTCATAAAGAACCTGTGCAGAAGTATTCTTAAGGTAGAGATTGTTGTTCAATCCCACATTCATAAGATTATCATTTAATAAAAACTCATACCCCTGATTCTGACTAAATACTGACTTAACAATCTTAGCTTTACCATCATAGTCCATTCGTGTCACGAAATATACAGTACCTGAATATCTTCTTAAAGGCAGCACTGTATAATCCTTGCTATAAGAGAAGCTCTGTATACCCATGACAGGTGCATTTTCCCATCTTCCATTAATAAATTGTTGAACCCTAGATACCATAAGAGATGAACTAAATCTGTTATAAAACTCAGCTTGCCCGCGATATATGCCATGAATAGGCCTTGTCACTTTCTCAATATCGATGCAGGCAATATCAATATTATCGGCATCTGCTTGCACTAATAGTCTGACCTGATCTCCAGCCATTATGTCATTTGCACTGCATGGGCGATTGTTTTTGTATACAGGTATACTTGATATGTTATAGCTAATAAATGTGCCATTGTCCCTTTTGATAACCAGATTATTAAAACGGATATAATGAACTATGCCATAAACAGGCATGTAATAACTCTTTGCACCGAGCTCTTCTATATATCCATCCGCATCAAGCTTTAGAAAAACTTTATCCCCTGGTTTAATCTGGCTTATATCAGAGGGGAACGAATCTCTCTTAACAGTTATGTAATCGTGGCTATATGTAAAATTACGAGTACTAATTAGCTGATCAAATGAGTCAGGATTACTCCCAGAGCCGTCTTCAAAATATAATGTTAAATAACCCAGGGACAAATTGTTTTCCTTTACAATTCCGCTTATGAGTCCCTTCTCCTCATTTTGATCAGGGCCATAGGTTTCGGCATAACTAACATTCCCTGAACCATGGGTTAAGGAGAGTATTAGCACAAATATGATTGCTACGGCAAGGAGTTTTTTAGTGGTCTGCATTTGGCTGCCTCCAATCAAACATTTCTATGTATATTTATCGGCAGCCAAAGCATAATTGTGAAGGAATAAAGTAAAATTAAGTTTAGAGAAAAGTAATTGTAATAAGGTTGTAAAAGACCTTATGGACAAAATATCAGATAATCAATTGAATAAGCTTATTAAACCAAATTAATACTACAGACTCAGTATAGCCTTCAGGCACCTTAAGTACCTGGATGGCACCAAGTGCAGGTATTGCAAAAACAAACACAATATAGCAGATAAGAATGCCTGTAGCCAGGCCCAAAGCCATTCCAGCAGTACGATTGGCCGTTCCCATAACGGCGGTAGTGTTTATAATCTTGCTTAGATACTTTCCAAGAATAACAAAAATAAGCTTGATTGCAATAAACAAAATAATAAAAACAATAATTTTTAATATTGAATATACTATCAGATCATTCAGAGTAACAACAGTCTCAGAATACATTGTGCTTGTATCTGCTGCAGATTTGGTGACTGTCATTATCTGCTGCAATAGAGGATTCTCTGAAACAGAACTGCCTATTTGTGGAACATTGTTAAGGATTTCTAATAGCGACTCTGATTCAGATGCCTTAAAGTTGCCTATGTTTGATAGTGCCGGTATCAGCTCATTTAATTTTTGTCCTACCTTATCCCCTATTGCTGTTTTTTGCATAATCAACAAAGAAGCCTTAGGTGTAAACAAATAGGCAATAAGAAGCCCAAACAAATAGCCCACCACGCTAAAAACAGTATTAATTATTCCTGTAATATAGCCTTTGATTCCAAATAGCGCTATAATAATAACTATTGCATAGTCTACCCAATTAAAGTCGAAACCAAGCAATAAATCGGCTGCGATAAATACCGCAATGGCCAATAATAATATGATAATGGGAAGTTTATTAACCTCCGACAAATCGAACTTTTTTTTCTTGCGATTGGAGCCCAAAGGAACACCCCCATAAATTATATTCCATTATTTACATTATCAGTCTGGTGGATAGAATGCAATAGGGTAATTATCTGAAAGAAATAAGATTGATACCCAGAAATAGTACTATAGATAAAACCAAGACACATATTTTGATGATATTTTTGTTCAACCGAATCCTAAACCCCCCTTCTGAAGACTTGTAATGCCTTCATTGTAGAAATAAACAGATATTCGGTAGCATCAACAATTATAACATCACGAAAAGTTTTTGTAAAATATTTTTAAAGCAAATGTAATAATCCAACCAAAGCTATCTTGCTAATATTTATAACCGAGGTGATAAAAATATGCCATTTGACGGCATTTTAACAAATAGTATAGCTGAAGAGCTGAATCAAAGGCTATTGGGAGGACGAATAGGGAGGATTCACCAAATCACTGGTGATGCTCTTGTCCTTCAAATCAGAGCTGCTGGAGAAAACCATAGGCTCCTTTTGTCCTGTAATCCTTCCTCTGCCAGGATTCATTTAACAGAACGGCAATATGAAAATCCCTCAACCCCTCCATTATTCTGTATGCTCCTTAGAAAACACTTTTCAGGAGGAATTATTAAGGGTTTTATTACTAATGGTTTTGAGCGAATCATTACTATTAAAGTCGATGTTACTGATGAATTAGGTGATAGAAGTACAAAAAATATAATTATAGAAATTATGGGCAGGCACAGCAATATTGTTCTTACAAATAAGGATAATATGATTATAGATGCCATGAAGCATATCGGAAGTAATGTAAACAGGGTCAGAGAACTACTGCCTGCAAGACTATATATGCCTCCCCCAGCTCAGGAGAAATTAAACCCCGCTGATGAAACAACAATTACTACCTTGCTGAATAAAGCCGGTCAGAGCGCCAGAAAGATTGAGTCCTATCTTCTGGATAATCTTCAGGGCTTTTCGCCTGTATTATGTCGGGAGATTTGCTTTAGGGCGGGTATTGATGAGTCAGCCCCGGCGAATAAGCTGACATTCCGCGAGTTATCAAGCATCACCGATGAATTGACGCAGCTAATGAGCTTTTTAAGCAATCACAATATGCCTACTCTTGTTTATGACAGAAGCAATAGTAAACCTGTTGATTATCATTGTGTTGAGTTGCGGCAATACTCATGGGCTGAAAAAACGGAAAGCATCAGCAAAGCAGTTGAAAGCTATTATTCTCAAAAAAACAGCCTGGAATTTAACATGCAGAGGGCGACTAACCTTCAGAAAATTGTAACAAAGCTACTGGAGAAAAGCGAGAGAAGGCTTGCAATCAATCTGCAAACATATGAGGAAAACAAAGACTTTGACCGCTTTCGTTTGTTCGGTGAGCTTATTACCGCCAATATTTATGCGCTTTCAAAAGGAATGGAAGAGGCAACGCTCGTTAACTATTACAGCATAGATGGCCAAACAGTAACTGTGCCTCTTGATAAGGACAGAAGTCCTCAGAAGAACGCCCAGGATTATTTTAAAAAATACAATAAATCCCGTACTGCTTTTACCTATGCCGCTAATGAAATAAAACTCCTAAAGGATGAGATTCTATATCTTGAAAGCATCCTATTCTCGATAGAAAGTTGTGAGGCCCCGCAACAATTAGCTGAGATACGGCTAGAGCTCTATGAGCAGGGTTATATAAAATCCTCTGTCAAAACAGGCAAGGGGAAGAATAAAGTTCAAACTGTAAAAATTCAGCCCCAAAGTATAATATCCAAAGATGGGTATGAAATACTTATTGGACATAATAATAAACAAAATGATAAGTTGACGATAAAAACAGCCCGTCGCGAGGATGTCTGGCTCCATATAAAGAACTTCTCAGGCTCCCATGTGGTTATTAGAACTGAAGGCAAAGAGGTTCCGGATTCAACATTAATTGAAGCTGCTGAATATGCCGCCTATTTCAGTAAAGCCAGGTCCTCAGCAAAGGCTGAGGTTGACTACACCTATGTCAGGAATGTAAAAAAGCCTTCAGGTGCAAAACCGGGCATGGTAATCTATGATAATTACTATACTCTGGTAGTTACACCCCGAAAGCCGGATAAATAGCCAGACATGTAAGATAGGGACGGTTCTGCATACACCGAAGAATCGTTCCCATCGATCCATCGTTCCCTTGTGTTTTAGAAAAGTCTTTTGAAGCTTTTGTCTATATGATATTTTACCCGCTCCATATCGATGGTCTTAAACTCTCCGTTTTCATAAAGAATTTTACCATCCACCATTGTAAGGCAGACATCAGAGCCTTGAACTGAATAGGCCAGGGCCGACATGATATTATGCATGGGGAGAATATGAGACTTATCCGGATCTATCAGAATCAGGTCAGCTTTGGCCCCTTCCTTGATAATACCAAGATTACTACAGCCTAAAGCCCTTGCTCCGTTTATTGTGGCCATTTTTAGACTGTCTTCGGCCGATACCAAAAGGGGATTTTGATTTACTCCCTTATGTATCAGGGATGCAAGATGTATCTCTTCAAACATATTAAGGTTATTGTTGCTTGAAGCCCCGTCTGTTCCGAGTATTACATTAACACCCTTTTCTATAGCCTTAGGGACAGGAGCTATACCGCTGGCCAGCTTAAGGTTGCTGGTCGGATTATGAACCATTGTAACATTGTTTTCTTGTAAAATCTCAATGTCCTCATCGGTAATCCAGACACAGTGTGCCGCAATGGTTTTTTGCCCGAACAGGCCTAAATCATAAAGATATTTTGTCGGTGTTTTGCCGTGATTTTTCAGGCAATCCTCATGCTCAACTCTAGTTTCATCAAGATGAACATGAATTGGTGCACCTAGTTTTTGAGCCTCATTTAATATGGCTTTAATGAAATCAGCAGAGCATGTATATATGGCGTGGGGAGCAAATGCTCCGGTAATTCTGCCATTTGCCGCTCCATTCCATCTTTTAATAAATTCGATATTTTCCAAAAGACCCTTATCCTCTGAAAAATCAGAGCCCTCATTGGAGTTGGTCATCCCTCTGGAAAGATGGGCTCTTATACCCGAAGCATCAACTGCTTTTGCAATAGCATCTATATGGTCATACATATCAATGAAGCAGGTAGTTCCTGTTTTGAGCATTTCCATTATTCCTAAAAGGCTGCCCCAATAAACATCGTCATCAACAAGCCTTGCTTCTACAGGGAAAATATGCTCAAAGAGCCAGGTCTGTAAATCCAAATCATCAGCATAATTTCTTAACAGCGTCATAGGAACATGACAGTGTCCATTAATCAGGCCGGGCATCAATAGCTTTCCCTTCCCGTCAATAACTGTTGCCCCTTCAGCAACCCCGTGGGATATGTTGTCTATTGCTTTTATTATGTCATCCTCTACCAAAACGTCACAGGAGAGTTTGATTTCCATGCCTTCGTTCATACTAAGAACAGTTACATCCTTAAACAGATACTTCATTTTAATTACTCACCTTTCTAATAACCAGTATCTTTGGCTGCAAAAACACTTCCTGCCATTCATATGCTCCCTGCAATATCGTGGTGTACCAATTATTAATTATTTGTAGAGGTAGGATTACTAACATCCTGGTCAGAAATAGCCGTAACAATTATATTTACACTATACTCGCCCACAACTTTAACAGAACTCGGAGTTCTGACTGTAAGCGGAATCTCATGTTGGCCAGGTTCAAGATCATTTACCTGGACCGAAAGTCTTATATCGCTATTTGTGATGCTGTTGACATCCCCGGGCTTGCCCTTGACAGTAATGGGTATGGTGTCCTCTACAAGCTTATAGTCCATGTTAGTAACACTTGTATCAGGACTGATGGTAACAACGCTCTTGGAAAGAGTAAATTCCTTTGTAATCAGCTTATCTATAATAAGCTCTGCTAAGATGCCATCTGCTTCTGCCTGCTGAAGAATTATGTCCTTTGGCAGATTAAATGATAATGGAACTATAAACGACTCATCCTTACCTGAAATGTCTATGGATTGTGCTTCAAGTGTTTTTATTCCCTCTAACAGGCTCTTGCTGCCAATAAGCTTGGCCGTAGGTGTTGAATATTTTATTTCTTTTAAATAAAAATCGTTCTTAGGATTTCCGGAGGTACGGACAATCACTGGAACATTCTTGGCCAAATTGTATGAAACAATTACTGGGATTCTGCCATCAAACTGTTTAATCGGATCCCCATTAGCATCAAGAACCGTAGCCCTCATTACAAGCTCTTTATTATTATCAGCCTCGTCTAAATTCACATAAACTACTACTTTACTTACTTTAGAAATGCTACTTTCCTTTTCCTCGAGAATAGCAAAACCAGGCTCCACTCTTTGATTAATTATCTCATATCCTGTCGGGAGCGAACCGGTATACACTACTTCAACAGGATACTGCTTGCCTACTATTCGTTCAAGATTCACAGTAAATGAGGAAGGGTTCATGCCCACTATGATAATATCCTGTTCCCCAAAATATTCAGGAGCATTGATATTTATTATGTTTCGACCAGATTCGGAAACTTCAGACAAATCAACTGAAACCTTGAAATCACCGGCTGTCACTCCGTTAATTTTATGCCTTCTGCCTTTTATCTTAATATCAACACTTGCAGGAAGAGGGGTACCAACAACTTGAAGGCTTTTTGCCTGCAAAATTTCTGCATTGGAGGTTAATGGTACTGTAATGGTTCTTTCTTCAAAGGGATTATCAGAATCCAATACCACAAACCATATCAATATAGCTATCAGTACCGATACAATCTTTATAACCAGGTCTTTTTCAAATAATCTATCTATCAGCTTGTTCATTATTTTTAACCTTCCTAAATGCAAAGAGCTTTCTATCAGGTAAATCGTCAAGCAACAATTTGTTCAATGCTTTTCTCAGCAGATCCGGTGTAAGGTTTCTGGTAAGGCCCCCACTATGAGCATAAGAAATTTTTCCTGATTCCTCTGAAACAACTACAGCAATAGCGTCGGATACCTCTGTGATGCCTAATGCCGCCCGGTGCCTGGTACCTAATTCCCTGCTTAATCCCGCATTCTGTGTAAGCGGGAGAAAACAAGCTGCAGCTGTTATCTTATTTTCACGTATTATAACCGCTCCATCGTGAAGAGGTGTTTTAGGGGTAAAAATATTAACTAATAGCTCACTTGACAAAAGAGCATCCATTTGAGTGCCGGTATTTACTATATCTCCTATTTTAGTCTCTCTCTCAATTATTATAAGTGCACCGACGTATTCTTTGGATAAGGCACTGCATGCCTGAACAATTGCTTCAATAACCGATATAGTTTTGACCCTGTCCTCGTCAGTTTTTCTTAAAATAAGATCCTTAAAACCACTACTTCCAAGTTTTTCTAGGGCTCTTCTCAGTTCAGGCTGAAACAATACAATCAGTCCAAATCCAAAAAGTTGAATTACTCCCTGTAAAAGCTTTGCTATAGTTTTTAAACCAATAATATCAGAAACATATGAAAAAATTATAATAAAGATTAAGCCTTTTATTAATTGAATGGCTCGGGTCTCGCGCACAAGCTGAATAGCCTTATAAACAACATAGGAAACCAAGGATACTTCTATAACCATTCTGAGAATATCCAATGGACCATTAAGGCCTAAAAAATTCATAACATAACTAATAATCTCATTTATTGTTAGTCTGTCCGGCACGCGCATACTCCTATCGTTAATAATACAATGTTAAATCATCATCTATGTACTTCTTACAATAAATTATATCCCCTTAAAGAGAGAATTGCAATAAAGCTATAACCCACACTATAATGCTCATGGTCAATAAAGAAGCAGATCACAAAACACATACAAGGACAGCAGCCCCGCCTCTATTCCGTATAGCCAAAGGTCAGATAGCAAAACAAGGAGATCTTCTGATTATTATGTTGTTTTTGTCTGACAGTAATACTGTTTAAGCTAGTTTAGACTATTTGTTTTTTCCAATAATAGCTCCAGCGCAAGTTTCGGCGTCATCATGCCCCTTTTATAGTTCATCTCAGCCTCCATACAAGCTTCAACAAACTTTTTTAAATATCCTGTTTTCATTCTGGAGGCCTGCTGCACCATAATTTTCATTGCATAGGGGTGCCTTCCTCTGAACACCTCATTAATCTCTGATTGTGAAGCTCGTCCATCAATCAGCATTCTGAGCTTTAGCAACTCTCCTGTCTGCTTGGAAAGCATTGACATTATTTTTTGTTCAGGTTCTTTTAATAAAAGCATATCGTTTAACAGAATTAAGGCTCTTTGAGTATCTTTTTTTGCAACAGCATCCAGCAAATCAAAAATAACACTTTTGATTGTAGGGATAGCAATAAGTTTGACATCATCAACAGTAACTACGGTTTTAGGATCCACATAGGCGGCCAGCTTATATATTTCATTTCTTAGGGTATACATGTCATTCTCGCTAATTGCAACTAAATACTGTGCAGCCTCAGAATTTATTTTCTTTCCTGCTGCTTCCATACCTTTTATTACCCATCTTGCAAGGTCGGGCTCCTTAACCCTGTTAAACTCCAGAACTAACCCATACTTAGACAGCAGTTTATAAAGTTTTAATCTTTTATCAATCTTGCTTTCTATAAATATTAAGCATGTGGTTTCGGGCATATCGGGAATATAGTTAAGTAAAGACTCCTGGGCTTTGTTCCCTTTTGGGGCTTCCTTTTTAAGAGCCCCAAACTCATCTGTTCCCTCATTTTTCTTACCTGTACCAGAGAATAAGCCGGAGTCTTTTACTATAACCAACCTTTTTTCTTTCATAATAGGGTAGGTGTCACAGGCATCAAGCAGATCGTCTATATCAAAACGATTTTCAAACATTGAAAGGTTAAGACCTGTAACATCGTCTCCGATTACTATTCTTTTCAGCTCTCCCACATAATAATCAATAAGAAAGGGCTCCTCCCCGGTAAACAGATAGAGGTTTGCTGGTGTTTTGTTTTTCAGTTGTTCTTTCAGCACGCCTAAATTATCTTTATTGTCCGTTTTTCTGCCAGTATTTCTTGCTACCATTAGAAATATACTCCCAATTCTTCTTTTAGTCCGGAGTCACAAAAGGAGGACCGCCAATAAGAGCATTGATTCCTTATCTTGCTCTAGTTCTAACTTCTTCAACAATTCTTTCTACAAATGCATCTACCTCAATAGCTCCGAGTTCTCCTTCTTTCCTGGACCTGACAGCTACTGAATTGCTCTCAACTTCCTTATCTCCTATTACTAGAATATATGGAACTTTTTCTAGCCTTGCTTCGCGAATCTTAAAGCCTATCTTCTCATTTCTGCTGTCGATTTCAACATCAATATCGTGCTCCCTCAACTTTTCTGCAACCTTGTCAGCATAATCATGATGCTTATCAAGAATAGGCAGAAGCTTAACCTGAACAGGAGCCAGCCATACCGGGAAAGCACCTGCATAATGCTCGACCAGTACTCCAAAGAATCGTTCAATAGATCCCAATAGAGCCCTGTGTATCATATATGGGCGCTTTCTTGACCCATCTGATGCAATATATGTCATATCAAAGCGCTCAGGCTCATTAAAGTCAAACTGAATAGTTGAGCATTGCCACTCACGATTCAGGGCATCCTTGATTTTTATATCAATTTTGGGACCGTAAAAGGCTCCGCCGCCTTCGTCTATATCACATTCTAAACCTTCAGCCTCTACTGCATCCTTTAGGGCCTTTGTAGCATCTTCCCACATGCTTTCATCACCCACGAACTTATCCTTTGGCTTAGTAGACACATATATTTTATAATTTTCAAAACCGAATTCGTTTAGCATATACAGGCAGAACCTTAATACCCTTCTGATTTCGTCAGGCATTTGCTCGGGAGCACAGAAAAGGTGGGCATCATCCTGGGTAAAACCTCTTACCCTCAATAGACCATGCAAAGCTCCACTCTTTTCATAACGATATACTGTTCCAAGCTCGGCCCATCTGTATGGCAAATCACGGTATGAATGAAGCTTGCTGTTGTAAATAGCAATATGGAAAGGACAATTCATTGGCTTTGCAAAGAAGTCCTGACCATCAACATCCATAGCCGAATACATCCCATCACGGTAAAAGTCCAGGTGACCTGATGTCTCCCAAAGCTGACCACGCCCGATATGAGGAGTGTAGACAATATCATATCCGTTCTTAGCATGCTGCTTTCTCCAGAAATCTTCTATACGCATCCTTATCCTTGCTCCCTTAGGATGCCAGAGTACAAGGCCGGGACCAACCTCTTCGTTAAATGAGAATAGATCCAATTCCTTTCCTAATCGTCTGTGGTCACGTTTTTCAGCCTCTTCAATCATTTTCAGGTGCTCATCCAGAAGGCTTGCCTTAGGAAAAGCAATTCCATAGATTCTCTGAAGCATTTTGTTTTTCTCGTCACCCCTCCAATATGCACCTGCTAACTGCATCAGCTTTATAACCTTTATCTTTCCTGTGGAAAGCAGATGGGGGCCTGCACATAAATCGGTGAAATCGCCCTGCTTATAGAATGAGATTTCTGCATCCTCAGGCAAATCATTAATAAGCTCTATCTTATAAGGCTCATCCTTCATAAGCTCTAATGCCTCAGCTCTAGGAAGAGAAAATCTTTCAACCGGAATATCCTCTTTAATTATTTTTTTAATTTCATTTTCGATTGCGGCTAAATCCTCAGGCGTAAAGGCTCTATCAATATCAAAATCATAGTAAAAGCCTGTATCTATGGCAGGACCAATAGCAAGCTTCGCACTTGGGAAAAGTCTGAGAACAGCTTGAGCCATGATGTGAGACGCTGTATGCCAATATGCATGTTTTCCAGCCGGGCTGTCAAAGGTAAGCAGGTTAAGCTTACAATCCTTGTCAAGTTCTGCGCGTAGATCTGTAAGCTGACCATCTACCTCCCCTGCTACTACAATTCTGGCAAGGCCTTCACTAATATCCTTAGCAACCTCAAAAACTGTTATCCCCTTTGGATAGGATTTAGAGCTTCCATCTTTTAAAGTTATTTGTATCATGATACTTCTCTCCTTACTAAATTTTATATAAAATACCGGGAGCAATTAAAAAACTCTCATCCAAACGCCTTATGCGTTCAAGGATGAGAGTATATACTCACACGGTTCCACCTCGATTACAGAATTTCTCCTGTCACTCAACATGGCTCTTAGGCCATTGGATTATAACGTTATCACCGTGAAGGCTTACTTATTTCAGGTGTTTCATGTTCGGCCTTCAAGCTCCGGGGTGGTTCATCACCTTTGATACACAGGATTGCTTCCAGCCAAGGCATTCCCTCTCTTCAGTGTTCTATAAGGCATGCATGTCCCCATCACAGCCTGTTTATATTAAAGCTAAAATCATAATACATTATCATTATTTTTATGTCAAATATAAAACCCCAGTTGTTTAATTTCTGTCAGACATAATCGTTATTCAGTATAAATTTATTTATTACATGGGCAACTCCATCTTCCTCATTTGAAAGAGTAATATAGTCGGCCCTTTTCTTTACCTCTTCAGGAGCATTTGCCATGGCCACTCCCAGTCCGGCATATTCTATCATTGAGAGATCGTTAAATCCATCTCCAACTGCAATCATCTGACTTTGCTTAATGCCGTAATGATTTCCTATCTGCTCCATGGCAATAGCCTTTGAAGCCTTCACATCAACAAATTCCATGAAATAGGGTCTTGAGGGATGGAAATTAACATTCTTACTTATATATTGTCCAATCTTACTTTGATACTCTGCTATTTTTTCAGCAGTGTCATACCATAATATTTTTGTAACACCATTTTCCAGAAGCTTCTCAAGATTATCAATTTTATTGGGTACAACAGAGGAAATCTGAGTGTATTTGTTAACCAGCTCATTAATTTCTGATACAAAAAGCCGGTTATCCTTCCAAACCATGCAGGTGACATTATATTCCCTGGCAAGGTCAACAATATCCCTGGAATCCTCAGGGGACAGATTTCTCTGGTATATTATCTGTCTGGATTTGCCCATAACAACCATCGCACCGTTATAAGTAATATAAGGTACATCCAGATTCAGCTGTCTGTTCAGGCCCTCAATGCCCTGAATAGGCCGGCCTGAAGCAATGGTAAAAACCAATCCTCTTTCAACAGCTTTCTTTATTTTATTCTTTGTATTCTCTGTCAGCTCACTATTATCATTTAATAGTGTCCCATCAATGTCAACGGCCATTAGCTTGTATTTCATATGCACACCTTAAACAATCTCTTATATTTCACACTATCACTGGTGGAAACTGTTTTTATGCCACAAGGTTCTAATCTACAACCTTCTAACTTCGAACCGTTTCACTTCCTCCCTCAAATATAGCTAAAAACATCATGCCCTCTGTATTGAATAACCTCAAGATCAGAAAAGCGATTCTTAATTAGTTTTGTCATTTCCTCAACAAATATTATTTCTGTTCCATAATGTCCTGCATCAATTGTAAATATGCCCTTTTCCTTCAGGTCCTGAGCATCATGGTATTTCAGATCACCGGTTATTAAAGCATCTGGGCCTATCTGGCCAAGGGTTTCCAGTATGCTCCTGTCATAGGAACCATTATAAACAGCTACCTTTGATATGATCTCCGGAATTTGTCCCACAAACCTTATTACATCAATGGAGAGACTTGATTTAACAAGCTCGATAAAATTCTCTCCACTAATAGCCTTAATATCTCCATACCTGCCTGCCCCAGTACCTTCAGTAGCTGATAATTGTTGGATCATTACTTTTATTTTTTGCACTCCAAGTCTCTTACAAAGTAAATCTGTGAGGCCTCCATTAGCAGAATCAAAATTAGTATGACTGCTATAAAGCGCCACATCATTCTTAATCGCCTTTATCAGGACTGCAGTTTCCCTTGAGTTGTCGGAAAAATTCTTAAGTCCGGAAAAGATTGCAGGATGATGGGATACAACCAGCTGGCATCCCTGCTCAATAGCATATGACATGACTCTTGTATCAACATCAAGACAAATCAATAGTTTGGATACATCGGAATTCGGATTGCCAAAAATCAAACCACTATTGTCATATGATTCCTGCAAGGACACCGGGGCTTTTTCCTCTATCAATTTGATTATATCTTTAATTATCATTCGCCTTACCTCCTGGTCCGTTCAAAAGGTTCTGAAGATCCACCAACAATTTTTCTTCCTCCCGGAGCTGCTCATCTATAATTAGTTTTGCTTTTTTCAGACCCGTTACAGTTTTCTTCTGTTTTCTTATTTGCTCTTTAACCCAATCAAACAGAAGAGGATCATTCTTAGCAATTAATATCTCTCCTATATATTCGTTAACCTTGTCCCAGCTTTCTCTTCTCTGGCTGGTATACCTTATCAGCATTGTCTGATAAAGCTTTTTCCCCTCGTTTGCAAGGCCTTCATCAACAACTTCAAAGCCACGCCTCCACAAAAAGGGCCTGATTATTTCCTGTCCCGTCATGGGCTGCAGAATTATGTAATTTGCCTTTTGTGCTTTTTTAAAGGAATCCTCTATCAGCTCGATAATAAGATAACTTCCCATGCCCGCCATAATAATAACATCGGCCTCATGCTCCTCAATAGGCTCAAGCCCGCTACCCAGGCGAAGTTCCATTTTGTCTTCAAGATTATATTTTTTCCGTGTCCTTTTGGCTCTTTCAAGAGGTCCTGGTTTTACATCACAGGCCAATGCCTTTTCACATCTGTTATTTAGTAATGCATAGGCAGGAATATAGGCATGATCTGTACCTATGTCAGAAAGGATACTACATTGGGGAATCATATCATATATAAGCTTTAGTCTTCCACTTATAGCCATAGTATATCTCCGTCTAAAGTTGTTACATCCAAAATGTTATTAAGCGGCGGCTTGAAGGCGGGTGCGGTTCTGTGTCCTATTACATGTTCAGCCATACCCTTGACTTATATCCGATTCTATTAAGTTCGCGGGAAACCTCTTCGAAATCACTGTCCGGATTAATACTCTTAAGAATATCTTTAGTTATATGCTGTTGCTCATACACCTTTTTTATATCTTCCGGATTAATATTGTCAGCCCGGTCTTTATAGAAGGTCTTTGCCCATTCGAGCCAGGATTTAGCATCCAGAAGTATATATTTTAATAAATAGTACTCACCATCATCGCCATCTTTATAATCAGCAGGAAAAGCGATATCACCCTTAGACCAGAACGTATCGGTTTGCTTTCTCCATATGCAAAATGTTACATCCTGGAATTCCTCACTATCATCAAGGAGAATCATCAGTTCACTTGGAACATCATCATATATTCCTTCGACTATTCGTACTTCATAATTAGCATAAGGAGACATTATCGACTCATGTGCATACCCTTTAATAATGGCACCTTCGTCTGCAAACACTATATAGACATGATCTCCTTGGCCATTATCAATTTTTACTATATCTATACCATTCGATGTATTTCTATAGTAATTTATCAGACGGAAGTAGCGATTCTTATCTTCAATCATAATGATATCTAATGCAGCTTGAGACACTAATATATCTTTTAATTCATCAATACCTGGCAGGTTTTTATAGCTTAATTCACCCATTTAGTTACCATCCTCAAAAAATAAAATTCTTACCGAGCTAGCTATTGCAGAATAAGATTTTCATTGTTGTCCGATTCATAGTATATAGAGAATGAGATCTTAGTGGTCAATACTTTTTTAATTATACCAGACGCCGGGTGAGGTGTATGCATTTTTTTCACTCTGCGCAATTTGTTTTCGTAAGATGTTCTATAGAGAAATGAGCCTCTCAACAGACATCTTAACAAGTTTGAGATAACGCATAAAAAGATGATTGCAGTGCAATCATCTTTTTATTTATCAGTTGGTGGGCCTTCAGGGACTCGAACCCCGGACCGACCGGTTATGAGCCGGTTGCTCTAACCAACTGAGCTAAAGGCCCAAGTGGCTCCTCAAGTTGGACTCGAACCAACGACCCTTCGGTTAACAGCCGAATGCTCTACCGACTGAGCTATTGAGGAATATTACTGCACAGATATTATGTCGTCTCAAGTGCAGAACAAGATATATTATACTTATAAAGCCTCTTTTGGTCAAGATTAATTTTATATTCCCTCTATAAATTTTCCGATTGCGTTGAAAACTATAGATATCTTATACCAATTATAATACATTAATCACTTCATAAGAAGTAGCCTAAGTGCCATATACCTTTTCAGACAGTTTTCAGTCTGGAGTGAAATATCCTCCAGAAATAAATTGTACAATTCAGCGTCTTCGATAATATATTTTGCCTCCAGAACGCGATCCAAAAACCGGTTAATCTTTCTTAGAACCTCAGCTTCTGACAGAGTTTTTAAATTTCTTTCCTTCGCCAGTGTCAATTTTAACAAGGATGGTATTCGGGAAAGATAATTATCCTCAACAGATTCAATGCCTAATAACATCTCAATGCTGATATCAAGCTCATGGATAATCCTTAATACAATCTCAAGCTTGGGATTGGTCTTTCTGCCATTTTCTATCTGGGACAGATATCCTGGAGATATTTCGATTAGTTTGGCAAACTCACTAAGGGTATATCCCTTTTCTTTTCGTTTTGACTTTATTATCTCACCAACGCTTATCTCCATCTATATCCCTCTTAATCTCCTTTTGCGACACAGGAAATAATAACAACCACATTTGAATCAATTAATTAATATTATAGAATAATATTATAATATATGAGAAGGTAAATAGTCAAAGATATCCATTGTCTTTTATGGTATCTTGTTTTGTGCTATAATGACCATTATAAATTTAACCTTTGTTTGCTAACAAGGAGGAAACCTTATGAAAAATACAAACGGGCGCCAGAATACAAAGCGCCAGGTAACCAAAAAGGCACCATCCTCTTCCAATAATAGTGCAATTACAGCTAAGCTTATCCTGAAAATAACCGGAAAGATTCTTGGCACAGTTTTCTTAATTGCCATAGCATTGGCATTTATTGCAGGCAGTGCCGCAGCCGGTGTTTTTGGCGGCGGACTATACGGAATTATTAAAACAACTCCCATAGTTGATGCAGAATTATTCTCATCCATGGGTTTTAATTCCTATATATATGATGCCGAAGGCAATATTATTGCAGAACTGAAACGGGATGAAAACCGTGTCTGGATTGACTATGAGGATATACCTCAAACTCTCATTGATGCCTATGTCGCATTAGAAGACAAGCGTTTTTTTGAACATGAAGGAATTGACTACAGACGAATCGGAAGTGCAATTCTTACCTATGGGAAAAAATTATTGGGCTCCGATGTTGATATTGAAGGCGGAAGCACAATAACCCAGCAATTAATAAAAAACCTGACAAAGCGGGATGACAGAACTGTCCCCCGTAAGCTCCAGGAGCAGTGGCAGGCTCTTGAACTCGAAAAGGTGCTCACAAAAGAAGAGATCTTGACCTTTTACCTTAACAATATTCCCATGGGCGGGAATTTCTATGGCATAGAAACAGCAGCAAATGGCTATTTTGGCAAGGACGTGCGAGAATTATCCCTTACCGAATGTGCGAGTCTTGCAGGAATAACAAATTGGCCAACTAAGTATATGCCTATTAATGAGGAGAACATTGAAGCTAATTTAGCCAGAACTAAGTTAACCCTGGGCTTAATGCTAGAGCAGGGCAAGATTACACAAAGTGAATATGATGAAGCTATCGCCGAAAAAATTAATTTTAAATATAATCCGGAAGCCGGAAAGGTAACTGAAACAAGTAACCAGTCCTATTTTGTTGATGAAGTAGTTAAGAATTTAAAGTACTATCTGATGGAAACTGGAAATTATACCGAAAAAACCGCTCTCGATATTATTTATAATAATGGGCTTCATATTTACACCACTATGGATCCAAAGGTTCAAAATGTATTGGATACAGTTTTTAATGATCCCCAATACTTTTCATTTGAGAACAAATACTCTGAGGATAAAGCTCAGGGAGCTATGGTAATCTTGGATAAAGATGGTTTTGTAAGAGGGCTCTATGGAGGCCGGGGCGCTAAAGAGGGCAGCGTATTTAACCGTGCTACTCAAGCCGAGAGATCTCCGGGATCTGCAATAAAGCCCCTATTAGTCTACGCTCCGGGAATTGACAGTGGCAAATTAACCGCTGCTACGGTGGTAGATGATGTAAAGCAATATCTGAATAACGCAAAGCCTAATGAAGAATGGCCTCGTAATGTTGAAAGGGCAAATTACGGTCTTACAACAGCCAGGGAAGGTCTATTCAAATCTCGAAATGTAGTAGCCACATTACTATTGAGAAATCATGTAGGCCTTAATACCGCATTAGATTATCTTAACGAGCTGGGTATAGACAGACGAGAAGAACAGTATCTCTCAATTGCCATGGGTGGATTCAACAAGGGTATGACTGTACTTGAAATGGCTTCTGCCTATACCCCCTTTGCAAATAAAGGAGTATACACCGAGCCAATCTTCTATACAGAAGTAAAAGATAACAACGGAAAAACTATATTTTCTGTAAAGCCTGAAAGGAAACAAGTTTTTTCACAACAAACCATCTATATTATGGATAACATGCTCGAGGACGTTGTAAAAAAAGGAACAGCCTACCCTCAAGGCATAATCAAATACCAGGATGCTGATGGAAAGAATATAACAATCCCTAGTGCAGGTAAAACAGGTACTACTGATTCCAATAAAGATAAGTGGTTTTGCGGCTTTACGCCTTACTATGTTGGAGTAAGCTGGTATGGATATGATAAAAATGTTGAAATTCAATCCGGAGAGAGAAGCAATGCCTTGTTGCTTTGGAACGTGGTTATGAATGAAATCCATAAGGGATTGCCCTCTGTTCCTTTCTTTGATACCGAGCCTCCAAACATTATTAAGAGAACAATTTGTATGGATTCGGGAAAAATTGCTTCAGATCTTTGTAAGAGCGATCCCCGTGGTAGCAGAGTAAGAACTGAATATTTTATTCAAGGAACAGAGCCTGCATACAGCGATACATGTGATGTTCACGTTCAATATCAGGCGTGCACAGCCTCTAAGGATGCTCAAGGTAGAGAATTACTGGCTTCCGAGTATTGTCCCCATGATACGATTGTTACCAAGGTGGGAATTAAACGTCCGGTCGAATATAAGCCTAAATTCCCTAATGATTCCTATCCGAAGGATAGTATATACGAAATACCTGAAGGAGAGTATTGCACAGAACACGGGCCGGGAACACTTATCCCCCCAGTGGTGGAAGACCCTCTTCCGCCATGGTGGCGAGATACTGATCCACCGCTACAAAATGATCCACCGCGTGGCCCTAATCCGCCGAATCACAATAATCCACCAAATCATAATAAGCCGCCGAACCACAATAAGCCACCGTTTGCCGAGGATATAGATGATCCTTTGGTTGAAGAAGATTGGGATGATGTAGACTGGGGTAATAATCCAAACCAATACGACTAGTATTTATGCCTTTCCGGCATCTTACAAAGGCAGCCTGTCCGGCTGCCTTTTTGTATTCTTAAGATTTAAGCAGAGTAATGAGTTTATTATTTCCATGGGTGTTCCGGGTTTCTAGATTAGCTTCTTATCTGGTTTGGGACCAAAAAATTGATAATAATAACACAAAAGGCCTCCGTTATACAGCTTCCTGTTCTTGTTGGCCTTTTTGCCAAAATTCTTTTCGAAATCAGGATCAGCATTAATTATATAGAAGGACCATGTTGAAAGGCGTTCAAAGTGCTCTCCCATTTGTTTGTACAGAATTATGTTTTCCTTTTTTGCACCAAGCCTCTCCCCATAAGGAGGATTGGTTATAACGAAACCATACTTGGCTCTTGAGGATAATTCCTTCATATCCCGGACTTGAAAATGGACTGCATCAGAAACCCCCGCCTGTCTTGCATGATACTGAGCCATACTGACAGCCTCGCTATTAATATCATAGCCATGAATCAATATTTCATTAATTGGCTTTATTAGATCTCTGGCTTCATTTAAAGTATCATACCATATTTTTTTTGGTATCATGGACCATTCCTGACAATCAAATTCTCTATCCAGTCCAGGGGCCTTATTCATGGCCATCAGGGCTGCCTCAATGGGAATAGTGCCAGAGCCGCAGAAAGGGTCTATAAGAATTCTTCCAGGAGACCAGCGGCTTATTTTAATCATGGCGGCAGCCAGGGTTTCCTGTAATGGTGCAGTATACACCAAGTTTCTATAGCCTCTCTTATGAAGCCCGTCTCCAGTACTGTCTAAAGCTAATATCACTTTGTCCTTGGTTATGGTGAAATCAATCCTGTATCTTGGACCTGTTTCGGGAAAAACATTAAGCTTGTAAACCTTTTTTAGTCTCTCTACTATGGCTTTCTTAATAATAGATTGACAATCCGATATGCTCATCAACGCAGATTTTACACAACTCCCTACGACAGGGAATTCTGCATCCTTTGGAAGCCAGTCTTCCCACGGTAGTGCGGTTGTAGCCTCAAATAATTCATCAAAGGTTGTTGCATTGAATTCACCTATTAATACATAAACCCTGCCGGCAGTTCGCAACCAGAGATTTGCCCTGCAAAGGGCCTCAAAATCCCCTGTAAAAAATATTTTCCCGTTATCTATGGAGGTATCCTCATAACCAAGATGTTTTAATTCTCGGGCAACCACTGCCTCTACTCCAAAGGTGGCGGTGGCAAATAACTTTAGTTTTTTCATGAATTCTCCTTTGCTCTTATTGATTTATTATTCCTATTCATGAAAAATAGAGCCACCAATGAACTCACGCAATATAGAATTGGGTGGAACAAAATCGGCGGGTGCTGAAAGGAAATAACTTAAAAATTCAATAAGCCTTCTCGCCTCAGCATACTGAGGTACATCACTAGTAATCTCCTGTAAAAGATTTGTCGCAATAGGCTTCAATATCAGCAATTCATAAATAAGTGAGGTGTTCACCATTACATCTGCTTCCTCCTGGAAGGGGAATATGTTCCTTTCCTCGCCCTTTCGGACTCTTGGCCACATTTCTATGGTCATAGGGGCAGGAGTACCTCTGTAACGCATATCCCTTACCATTCTCCTGATAAGTCTCAAATCAGTCGTAGGAATTCTGTTATGCATATCTATACGCATAGAGGTAATTGCACTGATATAAATATTAAACTTGTTGGCTGGGTCAATTCTATTGGTCAGCCCTGGATTTAATGCATGAATGCCTTCAATAACCAGAACATTTCCTTCATTCATTTTTAGTTTTCTGCCATTGTATTCCCTTTTGCCTGTCTTAAAGTTATAGGAGGGAATCTCTACCTCTTCTCCTGAAATAAGCCTGTTGATATTATCATTAAATAGTTGTAAATCCACGCTTTCAAGGCATTCATAATCGGGTTTTCCATCCTCATCCAGCGGTGTTTGTGATTTGTTTACAAAATAATCATCTACAGATATATTAATGGGCACCAACCCATTTACCTTAAGCTGAATAGAGAGCCTCTGGGCAAATGTAGTCTTACCCGATGAAGAGGGGCCGGCAATCATAATCAATCTCTTCTTAGGTTGCTGCTGCTTAATCATGTCTGCTATCATGGCAATCTTCTTTTCATGCAGAGCCTCTGCAATCAGCACCAGTTCTTTAAGGCGGCCTGATTCTACCACCTCATTAAGGCGGCCTACATCCTCTACCCCAAGGATATTTATCCAGTCGCCATACTCAGTAAAAATGTTAAACAGTTTTCTTGGAATAGATACATCCGGAAGCTGGTTGGGATTCTCCTTCTTAGGCAGAATTAATACAATACCGCCATTATCTGCTTCAACGGCAAAGCTCTCCAAATACCCCGAGCTTGGAACCATATAGCCATAGAAATAGTCTTCAATACCATCGAATATATATAAGGAAACATAATCCTTCTCGCGATTTGCTATTACCCTGTAGCGATCATCGCGGCCATTTTTCAAGAAATACTCCCTTGCTTCATCAATAGAAAGAGTCTCCTTTTTAAAGGGTATATTCTGTTCTATAAGCTCATGCATTCTTTTTTCAATTTTACTGGCATCTTCATCTGTTACACAATAATCCAGAATCTCGAAGAATACACCTCTTCGGACCGAATGGCGTATCTGAATTTCCCTTTCGGGGAATAAATCATATACTGCCTTTATGAGAACAAATTTTAAGCTTCTTTGATATATCCGAATTCCATCCTGACTTGTCATATCCACAAATTTGATGGAGCACTCTTCCTCGATTGGATAGGTAAGCTCTCTTATCTCGTTATCAACTAAAGCTGCAACAATCAGGGAATCTTTCTTCCCCCTTCTGCCATTAACTATCTGCTCAATTATCGTACCCTTCTCAATAGATTCAATCTGTCCGTCTACTTCAACATTTATTAGTTTATCGCTCATCAAAAAAGCCTCCCATTATTTTTCCGGTATATATATTATCGTACATTTGCCTTGTTTCATCAAGTAAAGTCCATCCTTCAGTATCTATTATTAATTACTTTAAAGCATAAATATGCAAAATGGCCAAACAATATAATAGTAGAATTATCGAACAGGAAGTGTATTGTATTGAATGAAGGGTTGGTTGTAGTAGTAAGATCAGTTATAGGCTTCTTCTCTCTTTTAATTTTTACAAGGATAATCGGAAAAGAGCAAATAAGCCAGCTGACATTCTTTGATTATGTCCTGGGTATTACAATCGGATCAATTGCAGCGTCATTGACCACAGATTTATCCAGCAGAGCCTGGCCTCATTGGGTAGGATTATTAGTCTGGGCTGCCTTGGGCTATCTCATGGAGGTAATTACCTTAAAGTGGAGATATGCCGCAAAGGTCCTTGAAGGTGAACCAGACATTATAATAATGAATGGCAAAATCCTTGAGAAATCATTGAAAAAGGCCAAATACAGAGCCTCAGATATTCTGGAGCTGTTACGAAATCAGGGTATATTTAATTTAAACGAAGTAAGCTACGCAATAATTGAGTCAAACGGGAAGCTTTCAGTTCTCAAAAAACCAGAAAATCAGCCACTCACACCAAAGACCATGAATATTCAGGTGAAGGATGAGGGCATGAGCATAGAACTTATTTATGATGGTATATTATTTACAGAAAATTTAACACAGATTAGCAAAAACAAAGCATGGCTAATGGAGCAGCTAAAGGCGGAAGGAATAAACGATATATCTGAAGTTTTCCTGGCTGTCTTCAACCCCGATGGAACCTTATATGTAGACAAATATGATGATCACATTCAAAAACCAATTGATGTTGGCGACTATAAAGGGCCATTTTAGGAGGTGTTTTTTTGAGAAAATTCTTGGTAACTGCCATTCCTGTACTATCAATAATCCTTTTTGTCGGAATAATGCTAAGCGATATACTTTTAAAAACTCCCCTTTTAAATGGAGAAGTCATTCCTGATTCCATAGACGAGCTTATTCAAATAGTTCAATCAGAAGAGTGGGATAAGGCTGCAGCTAAGACAAAAGAGCTTGAACAGAAATGGAATAAGGCTGTCAAGCTGTTTCAGTTCAGTTCTGAAAGGGACGAGATTAATTTTTTTAATGTAAATCTGGCACGACTTAAGGGAGCAATTCTTGAAAGAAACAAGACCTTGGCTGTCATAGAACTTAAGGAAGCGCATGAGCATTGGGATAAATTAGGGCAATGAGGTCAGATGTTCACGGAACCGTCCCCTGCCCGATCTCAACGGTCTGATACTAAAAAGAGGGCTGCTTTTTTAAGCAACCCTCTTTATTAATAATGTTAATTATTCACTTTTAGCCATTCTCTTGTAGATTTCCAACCTCTCTTTTGCATTCTTTTCAGCTGCATCAAAGAGTTCCTGAGCTTCCTCAGGGAAGGTTCTCTGCAAGGATGTGTATCGAACTTCAGAACCGATAAAGTCCTGGAAGCTTCCTGTAGGATCCTTGGAATCAAGCACAAACGGATTCTTGCCCTGTTCCTTAAGTTCAGGAACATATCTCCACAGATGCCAGTATCCTGACTCAACAGCCAGCTTCTCTCTGGTCTGGGTTCTGGACATCCCACCCCTTATACCATGGTTAATACAAGGAGCGTAAGCAATTATCAGGGAAGGTCCCTTGTGAGCTTCGGCTTCCTGAATTGCTTTCATGAACTGATTCATGTTAGCACCCATAGCAACCTGTGCAACATAAACATAGCCATATGTTGTAGCAATCATGCCGAGATCCTTCTTCTTAATACGCTTACCTGATGCGGCAAATTTTGCAACTGCTGCAGTAGGAGTAGCCTTGGAAGCCTGACCACCGGTGTTTGAGTAAATCTCGGTATCGAATACCAGAACATTAACATCTTCGCCTGATGCAAGGACATGATCCAATCCACCGTATCCAATGTCATATGCCCATCCGTCACCGCCCAAGATCCATTGAGACTTCTTAACAAAATGCTCACGGTTCTTGTTGAGGAACTCAACAATTTTTGTACACTCATCACAGCAAGGTTTGAAGTTATCCAAAGCTGCAATCAGATTCTCGGAAGCAGCCTTTGAAGCTTCTCCCTCATTCATGTTTTCAATCCATGCCTTACCAGCATCCTTAAGCTCCTGAGGAACATCCAATGCCATAAGCTTATTAATCTCAAGTTCTATTTTTTCACGAATCTGCTTAACACCAAGGAACATACCCAAGCCAAATTCAGCATTATCTTCAAACAAGGAGTTAGCCCATGATGGCCCCTTACCCTCCTGGTTTGCGCAGTATACTGTGGCAGGAGCAGATCCACCCCAAATGGAGGAACAACCTGTAGCATTAGCTATCATCATACGATCGCCAAACAGCTGTGTAACAGCTTTGATATAAGGTGTTTCACCACAACCGGCACATGCACCGCTGAACTCAATCAGAGGCTGAGCAAACTGGCTGTTCTTAACATTGGTTTTTGGAGCAAGATTATCTTTATATCTAACATTCTTTGAAACATAATCCCAGTTTTCAATTTCTTGATGCTGTGATTCAAAGGGCTTCATTATAAGGGCCTTTTCCTTAGCCGGACATACATCTGCACAGTTTCCGCAGCCTGTACAATCAAGTGGGGTAATCTGTATCTTATACTGATATCCTTTAAACTGAGGCCCTTGAGCATTGATTGTAATCAAGCTCTCAGGAGCATTCTTCCTCTCCTCTTCATCAAACAGGAATGGACGAATAACTGCATGAGGACAAACTAAGGAGCACTGGTTACATTGGATACAGTTATCCGGTTGCCATTCAGGAACCATAACTGCAATACCGCGCTTCTCATATGCTGATGTGCCAGATGGGAATGTTCCATCCTCAGCACCCTTAAACGCACTAACAGGAAGGCTGTCGCCTCTCTGAGCATTCATAGGCTCAGCAATCTTTGTAATAAACTCAGGCTTATCATCGCTTGCTTCAATTGTTTCATCCTGAGAATTTTTCCAGCTCTCTGGAATATCAATCTTAACTAAGGACTCAATTCCTCTGTCAACAGCAGCAAAGTTCATATCCAGAATAGCCTGGCCTTTTTTGCCGTACGAGGTTACTATAGAATCCTTCAGATACTTTATTGCCTCATCCAGAGGAATAACCTTAGCGAGCTTAAAGAATGCAGCCTGCATAATCATATTAATGCGGTTTCCTAGGCCAATCTCAGCAGCAATATCCGTTGCGTTGATTGTATAGAATTCTATTTCGTTATTTGCAAGATATCTCTTTAAACCTGCGGGAATCTTTTCTTCTAGCTCTTCAGGTGTCCATTGACAGTTCAGGACAAATGTACCACCCTTTTTAAGTCCGTCTATAATATCATACTTTCCTACATATGCCTGATTATGACATGCAACGTAGTCTGCCTCATCTACCAGATATGTGGAACGAATCTTTTCCTTACCAAAGCGTAAGTGAGAAACAGTAACGCCACCAGACTTCTTGGAGTCATAGGAGAAATATCCTTGGGCATATAGGTCAGTTTTATCACCGATAATCTTTATAGCGCTCTTGTTTGCACCTACTGTACCGTCTGAGCCTAAGCCCCAGAATTTACAACGAATAGCGCTTTTGTCCTCGGTATTAATGCTCTCGCCTAATGGGAGTGAAAGATTTGTTACATCGTCTACAATACCTACTGTAAAACCATCTCTGGGGTTATCAGATTTCAGATTATCATAAACAGCAAAAATCTGATTAGGCTTAACATCCTTTGATCCAAGACCATAGCGTCCACCAACAATAACGGGTTTATTCTCAATATCATAATAAAGGGATTTAACATCCAGATAAAGTGGTTCTCTTCCACCTGGTTCCTTTGTTCTGTCAAGAACAGCTATTTTCTTAACAGACTTAGGCATAACATCAAAGAAGTACTTAGAGGAGAATGGTCTGTAAAGGTGTACCTTCAGAACGCCCACCTTTTCACCCTTTGCTCTTAAGTAATCAACTACTTCTTCGCAGGCTTCAGTTACGGAACCCATAGCAACAATAACATACTCTGCATCTGGATCTCCATAGTATACGAAGGGCTTGTACTCACGGCCGGTAACCTCTGAAATCTGCTTCATATAATCATTGACAATATCAGGAATAGCATCATAGAAAGGATTACATGCCTCTCTTGCCTGGAAGAAGATGTCAGGGTTCTGAGCTGTACCTCTTGTCACAGGGTGCTCAGGATTTAACGCACGTTTTTTAAACTCATCAATAGCATTCCAATCAACAAGTTTAGCGAAATCTTCATTTTCAAGAATTTCGATTTTTTGGATTTCGTGTGATGTTCTAAAGCCATCAAAGAAATTCAAAAATGGTATTCTGCCCTTAATTGCTGACAGATGTGCAACAGCAGATAAATCCATTACTTCCTGAACACTGCCTTCAGCAAGCATAGCAAATCCTGTCTGGCGGGTAGCCATAACATCAGAATGATCTCCGAAAATAGAAAGAGCATGTGATGCTAGTGCCCTCGCGGAAACATGGAATACTCCTGGAAGCAATTCTCCAGCAATTTTATACATATTTGGTATCATTAGTAGCAAGCCTTGAGATGCTGTATAGGTTGAAGTCAAAGCTCCAGCCTGTAAAGAACCGTGAACCGCGCCTGCAGCACCGGCCTCCGATTGCATTTCAACAACTTTCACAGTTTGGTCAAAAATATTTTTTCTTCCTGCCGCCGACCACTCATCTATTAATTCAGCCATGTTTGAAGACGGAGTAATAGGATAAATAGCAGCAACTTCGGTAAACGCATACGACACATGCGCCGCAGCGGTATTACCATCCATTGTTTTCATTTTTTTTGCCATGTGGTTCCCTCCTTAAATTTATGAACAATGTACTTTGTATACAAAAACATAGACGCCATTGTTTCCTTTTAACTGTAGTTTTCCAAAAACATTATATCATATTTTATTGCTCTAACAAGTATATTTTATTGTTATTTATAGTATCCAAAAAATCGTATTTATAGTTAAATACAGAGAAACAGTTGTGTTTTATAATGCCATATTGAGCTAATAATATGATTGTCTTTATTTTGTCATAGTAGTATAATAGAAATATCATTATTCAACGGAGGTTAACTATGTCATTATTTTCAAAACTTTTTAGGACATCAAATGCTGAACAGGAAAATAAGGATATTACAAAAACTGAAAGTGCAGCTTCGGTTGTGGACACCCCGGGCGCTGATGATGGCCAGATTGTAGCAGCTATAATGGCTGCTTTGATGAATATTTTATCAGAAACCAAAGGTGAGCTAAGAATTAAGTCTATCCGCCGAACAGGAAGAAACACACCTGTTTGGAACTTAGCCGGTAATGACCAATATATTGCATCGAAGCTTTAGTGCTTTAACAAAGAATTTAGTTATTAAGCTGCTTTCTTTAATAGAGGCAGCTTTTTCATAAGGATGTGATTTTTATTATGAAGTATATAGTTCTATTAGGAGACGGTATGTCAGATTGGCCAATAGATAGTTTAGGCGGTAAGACACCATTAGAGGTTGCAAACAAACCAAATATGGACAGATTAATAAAGCATGGGGTTTTCGGTCTTGCTAATACTATTCCACAGGGAATGCCTGCAGGCAGCGATGTTGCAAACCTCTCTGTCTTTGGTTTTGATCCTAAAAAATACTATACCGGACGCTCTCCTTTAGAAGCAGTAAGCATGGGAATAAAGCTTTCGCCGGAGGATACTGCCCTTAGGTGTAATCTTGTTACATTAAGCAATGAGAAAAATTATGAGGACAGTACCATGGATGATTACAGCTCGGGTGAGATATCTACCGAGGAATCCCATGAACTAATTAATTCCATTAAAGAAAATTTGAATAGTGAGCTGGTTACCTTTTACCCTGGTGTCAGCTACAGGCATTGTATGGTATGGGATAATGGTCCAATGGATATTGAACTAACCCCGCCCCATGATATTTCAGGCAAAAGAATTACTGAATTTCTTCCTAAAGGACCGGGTGCAGAACTAGCTTTGGAACTCATGAAAAAAAGCGCAGAAATATTAAAAGATCACCCAGTTAATAAAAAACGTACAGAAAAGGGACTTAACCCTGCTACCTCCATTTGGCTTTGGGGGCAGGGCAAGAGACCAGAAATCCCATTGTTTATAGAAAAATACGGTCTTTGTGGTTCTGTTATATCTGCTGTAGATCTGATTAAGGGAATAGGAATAGCATCTGGTATGAATCCTGTCAGCGTAAAGGGAGCCACAGGTAATATACATACTAATTTTATGGGAAAAGGCCAAGCTGCTTTAGAGGAGCTGAAAGAAGGCAGGGATTTTGTATATATACATGTAGAGGCCCCGGATGAATGTGGACATCAAGGGCAATTAGAAGAAAAAATCCAGGCAATAGAGCTGATAGATTCCCAGGTTTTGGGCACCTTAATTGAAGGTCTTGAAGGCAAAGAAGACTATCGCATTATGGTTCTTCCTGACCACCCCACTCCATTAGCAACCAGAACACACAGTAATGACGCAGTACCTTTCTTTATATACGACAGTCGCCACCCTCAGCTTCAAAGCCCTGATGCAGTTTATACAGAAGAATATGTAAAGAATGGTCTTATTGTAAATGACGGACATAAATTGATGGATATGCTGTTGGAAGCTAATACTAAATGAAGTATTAAAATGCTTATATGAGCTTTATACAGTAGGGCTTATTACATAGGAAACTATTTGAAATAAGGTAATAAAAAACGGGTGATGCTCACCCGTTTTTTTTACCTTATACTTAGTCTTTTATATGAATTCTGTTAGTTACTTTATTGACCTAATAATTCTTCTTTAGGCGGTATCTTTAATTCCTGCCCTAATACAATTGTGTCTGGATTCGAAATATTATTATACTTACATAAAGCATCTACTAAAGAAATATCTCCATAATATGTTCTGGCAATGGAGCTCATACTATCGCCCCTCTTCACTACATGCGTCTGCACAGCTGGTGGTGTTGGCGTTGGAGTAGGTGTGGGCGTCGGTGTTGGTGTGGGAGTTGTTTCAGGCGTGACAGTAGGCTCTACTGTCTCACTAGTGGCCGGTGGTGAAGGAATATTATTCTTTCCGGTATCCACAAGAGACTTCAGCATAAAGAATAAAACACCAAAAAGCACGAGCACCGATACTATTACAATCAAAGAATACAGATTTCCCTGGATCTTCTTGGTTTTACGCTTATTATATTTATATGTTACAGCAGGAACCTTGTTAAGTCTGCCAACCCTAGACTGCATTCTCTGTTTAGACTGCCTCGCCTGAGACTGCCTGGGCTGAGACTTTACAGGGGACTTTCTTGCTAATCCTCCCTGTGGGTTTATAACCTTTTCAACCTGAACCACCAAAGCTGTTAAATCACCTTCGAATTTACGCTTCATGGCCTCATCAATCAGGCGATATGCTATATACGTACTATCGCTTCTAAGGGCCAAGAGATCCTCAATCTTCTCTTCTCCAAGAGCATCGTAAAGGCCTCTGCTAAGAAGAATAAAAGAATCCTCCTCTTTGAGGGAATAGATATCAGAAACAACAACGCTTCCCTTATTCTCATCCCCTGGAAGTGATATATCTGCGTCTTCTTCCTGTTCCTTCATGAGGTTGTCAATCTCTCTTTTGGCTCTTGATGCATCTGCCGCTAATGGTCTGAACCTGCCATCGCGCATCATATAGATACGTCCTTGTCCATTGGACAAGGCAACCAGCCTTCCTTCTGATAAAAGTAATCCTGCAAAATCGATATTAGGGATGGAATCCTCGTCAGATTCCTTATTCACCTCAAATACACTTGTTATAAGTCTTTGAGTGTCATTTACCCTCGTTTCAAGCTCATCAATCTTTGAGCGAATATCTCCCTCATTTACTGTTATCTTCTCGTGGTATTTACTTAGTTCCTTAAGAATAGAAATGTTTATATCACGCTCAGGGTACTGACAAATCATATTATCAGACACAGCAAAAAGGTACTCTCTTCCCCTGTTCTCTATTGATGCCTGAACATTATCAATATGCTGCTCGGAGATGAATTTACCGTTCATATAAAAAGAATTTGTGTTGACTTGTCTACCATATCCTTTTCGTGAATAGACACAGGCGTTAACTTTTATCACGCTACTCATTGGGTTCTCCTCTTTTCGACATGACTCATGCCATATTATATTATCCAAAACCGTTGCGCTTAATAAAAAACTAAACGATTTCTCAATAAATAATATCATACTAAAACTTACGATTCAACAATTTCACAAAATAACCATTGGTTTTCGACAACAGGATATTTCCAGTGTTTTCTCTCTTATCCCCGTAATTATTGTCATACTTTTTGGAATCAAGTATAATAGTCTCATTGAAGGCACAGACTGGCCTCTGCCTTACCATCTTATCTGTCTTACAGTCTTGCTGCCTTACTGTCTTATTAATAATGAAAAGGAATCTAACATGATGAAAAGCAACCTCCATTCTCATAGTCGTTATGATGATGGTTCAGAAGAACTGGAAAGCTATATAAAAGCTGCAATTGAAAAGGGATTTAGTGTTTATGGTTTTTCAGGGCATGCACCTGTAAATTTTGACACCAACTGGCACATGAAGGCTGATTATTTAGACGATTATCTAAATACTATTGATGAGCTTAAGGAAAAATATGAAGGCACTATCGAGATTTATACAGGCCTCGAAGCCGATTTCTACCCGGGCTGTATGGATTGGCGAAGCAAGGCTGGAATTGATTATACTATTGGTGCCGTGCATTTTTTGAAAAACGAGCAAACAGGTTCTGTTATGGATTTAGACGGAACAAAGGAAGAGTTCATAACAACCTTAAGAGAGGGTTTTAACAACGATATCCATTCTTTATTTCGGGCTTACTTTGAAAAGCTCAGAAACATGCTTTTAGAAATGCCTCCAAATATTATTGCTCATCTTGACATAATAAAAAAGAATAACTCGGGAAATTTCTTTTTTGAAGAAACTAATCCTGTATATCAGGATGAAATAATGAAGACCTTGGAACTGATTAGAAAAACCGATACAATTGTTGAGATTAATACCGGTGGTATGTCCAGAGGTTATGTCACCGAGCCATATCCAAGCAGATGGATATGGAAAATATGTCATGATATGGGTATACATATTACTGTAACCTCTGACAGTCATCATCCTGATAATATTGACTACTTTTTTGATGAGGCCTGTGCTCAATTAAAAGAAATCGGTTATAAAGAGCAGCGTATTCTTTATAATAATGTCTGGCAGGATGTAAGGCTATAGAATACTACCCTGAAAGGATATTCATAATATGAAAGTAATACACCTTATTGGTGGTGGAGACGAGGGTGGCGCAAAGAGCCACGTGCAACAGTTAATTAAAGAGCTTGGCCAATTTATAGATGTCACCCTGATTAGCTACAGAAAAGGAAAATTTCACGACGACGCTGTAGACATGGGTATTGATGCTCGTGTAATCAGTACGGGAAATGTCTTTTCAGATTTGCGTAAAACCCTTAATCTGATAAGGGACGGCAAATATGATATTATTCATGCCCATGGTGCCAAAGCAAATATGATGTCATCGATAATAAATCGTTTTACAGGTATTCCCGTTGTTACTACCGTTCATAGTGACTATCACCTTGACTATATGCATAGCTTTCTAAAACGTTATACCTTTGGTGTCATAAACATGATTGCTCTCAGAAAAATCGATTACCATATAAGTGTTTCAAGTAGCCTTCTGAGTATGCTCAAGAGCCAGGGCTTTAATCCTCAGCATTTATACTCTGTAAATAACGGAATAGCCTTTGACAATGATATCCCGCCATGTAGCCGCAAAGAGTTCTTTACGCGCTTTAATGTGCCCTTTCCTGAGGATTGCATCCTTGTCGGCATTATGGCCAGACTTCACCCTGTCAAGGATCACGATACATTTTTAAGGGCGGCTGCTGAGGTAGCCAAGGTCAATCCTGAGGCGCGGTTCCTGATTGCAGGACCCGGAGAAGAGCTCATGCCGGGTTTAAAGCAGTTGGCTAATAAACTGGGAATTGCATCTAAGGTATTTTTTACAGGTAATGTTGAAAATCCGTATGATTTTTTCCAGATTATCGACATAAATGTTCTTTCATCTGTAAGCGAAGGCTTTCCTTATGTAGTATTAGAGGGAGCCAGATTTTCAAAACCCTTTATCAGCACAAGGGTAGGTGGCTTGGGGGATCTTGTCCAATCAGGCTTCAATGGCTATCTTGTGGAACCGAAGGATTGGAAAGCCCTAGGGGAACATATCTCCGAATTATCTCTCGACAAATCAAAACGGGAGATTATGGGCAAGAGATTGCACGATAAGGCCGAGGAACTTTTTTCTCTTAAGGCTATGTGTAAAAGCCAGCTAAATATTTACAATACAATACTAGAGGAAGAAACTCGAAATAAGAAGGATGGCAAGAAATATGACATCTCCATTTTGGGGTATTATGGCTATAACAACAGTGGTGACGAGGCAATTCTGCGCTCAACCATAGAAGCCTTTAGAAAAATTGACTCGGGGCTGAACTTTTTAGTCTTTTCAAAAAGGCCTCGTGAAACCAAAAAGCTTTACTCGGTAGACTCAGTAAACAGATTTAATCTTATAAAATTATATAAAAGCCTGAAAATATCCCGACTTTTCCTGGCAGGCGGAGGCAGCCTTATTCAGGACAATACCAGCACGCGCTCAATATGGTACTATTTAGCTGCCTTAAAAATGGCCAAGAAGGCTCAGACAAAGGCCATGCTCTTTGCCAATGGCATAGGCCCGATAAAAAGATCTTTTAACAGGCGTATGGCAGGAAAGGTCTTAAATGATATGCATGCAATCAGCCTTCGCGACAGCAGATCATTTAATGAGATTAAGAATCTTGGAATAAGTAAGCCCGATATTTATGTCACATCTGACCCTGCCATCTTATTGGATCCTTCGGATAATTCTTATGTGGAAGCGCTGATGAATGCTGAGAATGTACCTTCAGATAAGCCTTTGGTCGGCTTCTCAATCCGAAGATGGGCCGATTCAGGATATCTCGATCAAATTGCAAAAATTGCGGACTATTGCGTCGACAAATTTGATGCCCACCCCTTATTTATTCCAATGCAGTATCCCATGGATTTTGAGATTTCCGAGTCTATAAGAAGTAAGATGAAGCATGATTCCTCCATAATTACAGGAACCTATACGCCTGAGGTGATTTTAGGTCTGACCTCGAAATTAGAACTTATGGTGGGCATGCGCCTCCACTCCATCATATATGCAGCCAACCGTTGTGTGCCGCTCATTGGCTTGGTTTATGAGCCTAAGGTAGGGGCATTCCTGAATGAGATCGGACAACCATCTGCAGGATATACTGATAAACTGGACTATGAGGAAATATGCAGACAGCTTGATTATATCTGGGAAAACAGAGAGAAGACTAAAACTCAGCTATGTGAATCTAAAAAGAGACTTACCATAATGTCCAATGCAAATATAATGACAGCTTATGACCTGCTCAAAAATTGATCAGAAAAGTCAGGTGAAGGTTCTATCTTGCTGAAAAGTCAGGACGGTTCTGCCTTAATCTGTCTTGATCTGAAACCGAAATAGAATACAATGGCGGCGATGACCCAGAAATAAGCCACCATGTATGGGACCTCAAATACATTTTCTGAAAGGTTATGGACTAACACTCCGCACATACCCGAGAGACCGCCGGCTGTTATAAGTTGTGTGTCATAGTCCTTGCTTTGTTTTACGGCTCTGATAGACCAGAATACCAATACAAATATCAGTATTGCCATGACTGCAATACCTGCTATTCCCATTTCTACTGCGGTTTTTAACCAATAGTTGTCCATGTAGAAGGTGTCAGGCACCAGGTTCTTATTATTCATGGCTACCGCTCCGCCAAAATGCCCCATGCCCATGCCAGTCCATTTATGCTGCATAAACAGCTCCCAGCCCTTTTGATAACGCAGAATTCTTCCACCGGTCATACTACTTATCACATATTGTGGTGAAAGGAGGTAAGATATTCTGCTATAGACCTGAGGAATCAGCAACATAACCCCGCCCCCGGCTCCCAGAAGGAAAAGCCAGCGAGGATTAATTGCCAGACAGAAAATTAATAAAGCTACTGCTGCCCCTAACCATGCTCCTCTGGACAGAGTCAGTACAAGGCTCAGTCCCATAGCACCAAGCAGAACAAAGAATAAAGCTCTATCATTAAATTTTCTTTTCTTTTGAAGAACTAAACCCAGGCAAAGGGGAATTATCAAAATAAAAATACTTCCTAAAATATTGGGACTCTCAACAATAGAGAAAACGCGGGTTCCTGTGCTTCCCTCTGCAATATCTGTCCAGTGGGCAGGGGTTGGCACCTTCAGGATATATTGTATAAGGCCATGGATACCCATTATTCCACCTGAATATACCAGAAGTCTTGTCACCAGATATGCCTTTTTGTCGTCTGTAAGGTAGCTGTTTAATATATAGAACCATAGAATGTATTGTACCACTACCCGGAAGCCTTCAAATCCCAGCTGCGGGAAGGTTGAATTCATTAAATACAGATATAGTGACACCGATATCAGCAGGAACATCGGAGTGCCGGCAGGAGTTGAAATCAATGGTTGCCCCTGTCTTCTGAAAAACCAGACTAAGAACACATAGGCTGCACTGACTAACAGATACAGCTCGTCCCAGAGCCCAATTAGAGCAAAATCGCCCAACAGGCTGCGTCCTATTTCATCTATAAAGGGATAAAAGGCTATCATGGGAATGAGCAGCAAATCAACTAATCTGAAGACTATGGAATTGGATAAAACTGCGTAGGTTTTACTGTCCTTCAATATTCTGCCCATCTTGCTTCTAAAGTCCGTACTCTTCATGTTTATATGATTTAATAATCTATAAAACATTGAGTTGTCAGGCTTATAAGGGCGTGTTGAAATATAGCGTAACGCAGAAGCAATCTTGCTGTCAGCAAGAATAGCCCCAATTTTATTGACTGTTTTAGCCAACCAGCTTTGCCCGATAATCTCAAGTAGGGTTGTAACAAAGCGATATATAAAGCTTTCTTTAAACCATATTTCCAGCATCAGTTTACCTCAATCACTTAACCAAATAATAATGTTAAGGGCTACAGGCACATTCAGACTATTTTTCCCTTATATCAAGCACTAAGCTATCAGCACCCATGGCATAAATAGTTTTGACGGTAATTCTTCCTCCTACCGCAACTGCATAGCGGCCAATTCTAATATCATCAGTTGTCAGGCTATCTTCAACCTCAAGATCTATGGTGACATCCTGTAAAGTATCACTTTCCACCTCTATTAATTGACCATCTGGTGTCTGAACAGTAATTTTTGCAGGTTCTTCGCGGATGTCAATTATTTTGGCATTTACGAATTTATCAATGTCATAGTAAATGCGGTTATCTTTTTTTAAGGCTTCAGTATATGTCGGAGGCATTTCAAAGCTTTTTACAGTAACAATATAGGTTTTTGTCGGAATCTGGTTGTTAGATTGCCTTTTCTTATCGATAATCTTATAGCCTACCAACCCGATAATTATAACCAGGGCAAGCAGTACAAACAGATCAAAGATATTGATTTTACCAAAGATTTTTCCCTTTTCATCTATAACTTTCATTATAAACCTCCCTGTGCCGGATTTATTAACATAGTGCCTTATTTAATAATTCTGATAAGCTCTGTGTTAGGGCTTTTCTGTCATACTTAGCAATTTCCTCTCGGTTAGGCTCTATAATACATTCACCCTTCTTCCAGCAATTATACATTCTCAAAAAGCCTTTTTCTATAGCTTTTATGTCAGACCAATGACAAACCAAGCCTGTCCTTGTGTCTTTTATAAGCATAGCTGCAGCCCCTTTTTCAGGAACAACAGCCAAAATAGGATTGTTTGTCTGAATATATTCGAATATTTTACCTGTGTAAAATGCTTCTGAGCCTGGCCCACCGCCCTCTATAAGGAGCATAGCATCTGATGCAATCATATTTTGTAGGCATTCGTCGTGATCCATGTATCCAACTAATTGTACAGCACCATCAAGTCGGTTTTGGGCAACAAGCTTTCTAAGAACATCATGCTTAAAGCTGCCTATAAATCTAATAAGAATTTCGTCTTTTGAAACCTGCCCCTTACTAACAAGATTACCAACTGATTCTAAAAACAAATCAGGTTTTCTGCGGCCATAAAGAGCACCCGTGTATGTTAAAGTAAACTTATTGTTTTTTTTCTTATTAAGCTCCAGTTCATCAAAATCTTCTCTGTCAAAGCCGTTTGGTATAACGTACATTCTGTTTTCAAGGTCAATACCCGGATTTAATCTGACGAAATTATCCTTCATGATTGGGGTGTTTGTCACCAGAATATCAGCAGTTTTTAATACATCCTTCTCCATTTCACGCTCCTTTTTCATGCGCGAAATTCTGTGGGGTTTATCTATCAGATAAGGATTGTTTGTCCATTCATCTCTGAAATCTGCCAGCCAGAACAGTTCCGGGTAATACTTCTTTACCTCCAGGCCCAGCAGATGATCACTATATGGATAAGATGTTGTATATAGAGCCTGGATATCGCCCCTCTCAATTCGTCTCAGACATGCCTTTATTGCATTTCGCATCCATAATATCTCACCATCGGGGATTAGTATTTTCCAAGCGATAAACTTTCCAACCTTACTAAGTATCCAGGGCATGGTGGTCAGGTCGTAGGCAGGAGTTCTAATTATCTCAATATTTTCGGGTAAATCCTTAAGGAGGGATTCGTCCCTGATGGCCATTCTTTTGTCATCACGCGTAAGTACAACCGGTTCCCATCCAAACAAGGGCAAATACTTGACGAATTTTACGCTGCGCTGTACACCTGAGCCTCCTACCGGAGGAAACTGATGGGCCGCCATCAAAACCTTTCTAAAATCCACATTCAAAATTGATTCCCCCCACACCCAAGAAGATGATATTCCAGTCCGGCTTGTTCTACAATATCCCTATCCCAGAAATTACGCGTATCTAATACCTTTGGGGAGTTCATTGCTTCTTTTAGTCTAGCAAAATCTATATTTTTATATTCACTGTGATTGACTGCAAGAACAATCAGGTGAGCATTCTTCGCAGCCTCATATAAATCGTTATCCTTTGATCCTTCATAGTCTACATGCTTGTCCACTATAACAGTATTATAGACTCCCTCTTTCTTTAACTGGCCAATAAGCTCTATAATAGGACTTTCTCTCATATCATCAACATCAGGCTTGTAGGTCACACCTAATATTAGAATCTTTTTTTTGCCCTCAATATGACTTGTTAATGCCTCTATTCTCCCAAGAACATGTTGAGGCATACCATCATTGGTGTCCCTTGCCAGGGTAATGATTTTAGCTATTTCGGGCTGTTTCTCTACAATAAACCAGGGGTCTACCGCAATGCAGTGACCTCCTACCCCCGGACCGGGCATATGCAAATTAACTCTCGGATGTTTATTGGCAAACTTAATAACGTCCCAGGCGTTAACTCGCATCTTTTCGCATAGCATTGCCAATTCATTGGCTAAAGCTATATTAACATCACGGTATGTGTTTTCCATAAGCTTGCACATTTCAGCCGTCGTAGCCTCAGACGTATATATTTCACCTTCAACAAAGCTCTTGTAAAGCTCCTTGACCACTCTTGCAGATTCCTCGTTAATACCCCCTACAACCCGGCTATTTTCCTTTAACTCAATAAGTATTCTGCCGGGCAGCACCCTTTCAGGACAATAGGCAAGATAAATATCCTCACCGGGAATAAAGCCTGCATGGCTGAAAATAGAACCAAGAAAATCTCTGGTGGTTCCAGGGGGAGAGGTGGATTCCAAAATAACGATATTGCCTTTTTTAAGATATGGGATAATCATTCTTGCAGCATTTTCTACATAAGAAAGATCGGCCGTTTTATCGGCTCTAATAGGGGTAGGAACACAAATTATAAAGGCATCCGCCTCATCAGGCTTCTCGGAAGCCTTTAAAGTACCGCCCTTCACAGCGTCATTCACCATTTCCTCAAGATAAGGCTCCTCAATGATGACCTTGCCTTGATTTAATGCATCTATAACCTTTTTATTTATATCTACCCCTAGGACCTTATGTCCGTGGGTTGAAAACATAGCCGCTGTGGGAAGTCCTATATATCCTAGTCCTATAATGCAAATATTCATATATTTTTACACTCCAAGATTCTACTGATTAGCGTCTTGATTGTATCATACTGTATAAATTATGGTCAACAAATTGGAAGCTAAGCCTAAAAATTTTCGAATTATGTGTACACCAATCTCATTGTCTAGTTAAAACAAAGGAAAAATAAACAGAGTACTCCCCGGGCTCAGTTTTATTTGCTGTTTGCAGCATATGCTCCATGGTATCCTCTTCCATTTCATATTCTTTCTCTTTTATGTACGCTTCAAACTCCTCAACTGAACTGAGCACTATTGTATGGAAGGTATATTTTCCTGCTGAAAGCTCTTGGTCAAAATATCCCACCCCACTGTCCGTCAAATGCCGGACACAGATATTACCCTCTTCATCCTTCAGATATTGGTCAATTATACAGCCTTCAGTCACATTTTCTGCTCCCATAACAATTTCGTAATAACCATCCTCGGTAATTTCAACATCACAAATCATGTCCTGATTGATGGATGTGCCCGAAAAGGAGGTAATTACATTGTCATCTGATTGTGGAACTAGATCCGGCAATCCGCTTATAAAGGTGCCAATTGCTATAAGAGCTACTGTTAAAATAACAGCAGTCAGCTTTCTTTTCTCTTGTTTTGTATTCTCCCGGGCATTTTCCCCAAGGATTTCGGACATCTTGCTTTTCCTCAATAATACTAATAGTACAATAATATACGGAATGCATCCAAGTAGATTAAGGGATGTATAACTGCCGATAGTTGAGGTCATAGAACCTGAATCAAAGAATCCAGAAGAAAACAAAGCGCCAAAATCTATAAAGGCGTGGAGGAAAATAAGCAGCCAAATGTTTCTGCTTCTATAGTAAACAGCCGTTAATGCCATACCGATTACCCCAGCAGCAATAGATTGGACTAAAGCACTAAAGAATGATATTTCAGGATTAATAGCGTTGAATATGTGCATGGCGCCAAAAACAACACCTGTCATGATTGTGGAGAACCAAACTCCTGCGGAGGATTTTCCATATTTATCGAATAAAACATTGGCTATAACCCCACGGAAGGTAAGTTCTTCAGCTGATCCAATCAAGATCATAGTAATGGTAAAGATAATAATATGGCTGACAGGCTTTAAAGTGAGAACCGCTTCGGTCCCTGTCATTAAGGCATCTAAATATGGTAGCAAAAAGGAATATGAAATGGCAATCAAGCCTATAATTACAAAATATAAGCCTGTCAATAATCCCTTTCCGAAACCATATTTCCTTTCTTTAAATATGCTCTGATAATTGAATAAATACAATAACATGATTCCAAATGCTGTTCCAATTAGGTCAATGAAAAGTTGTCCAAGATATTCGTCTTGGGATTGGATAATGAATGGAATATTCCGTAACACAACTCCAGCAAAGAGCATAATCCCAATCCACAAAGCTGAAAGAATAAATGATATAAGTACGGGATATTTCTCTCGCAACACTGTTAACTTAGCTTTCATATACATTTTCTCCTTAACTATTGATATGCTAAATCAATCTAGCCCCTATATATACTAGTACAAATAAGTAGAATAATGCGACCCGCGTCTGTTCTATTGTATGATGGTAGTTTTGCTGCCTGTTGAGCGAGTCAACTGCGCCGCTCCGTGAATCGGTCCGGGATTCAAGTCGCGTAGCTACGCAGTCCGTGCTCCGCTTACGACAGTAGACATCACTCACGGAAGCATTATGCCGTAATAATCTATGTGATTGAAACCACATACCCTTTTCAAATCATTGCTATTTTAGTATAATCATAAGATGACCAACGGTCAACAGGAGGATGAAATGACCGAAAAGATAGACATACATGATGTTCCTATAGATAATGTAAGCATGGACGAGGCCCTTGATGCAGTCCTAGAAATGCTGAAAACTAAGGAAAAGCATATGATCTTTACACCTAATGCAGAGATTATTATGCAGGCGAATCGTGATCCTGAGCTAAATTCAATTCTTAATAAAGCTCATCTCGTTGTGCCCGACGGAGCCGGTGTAATCCTTGCTTCAAAGATTCTGGGAAAGAGGTTAAAGGAGAAGGTCTCCGGGATTGACCTAGTGAAAAGAATTTTTGCAAGCACGGCAAAAAAATCCATAGGCTTCTATATTCTCGGCGGCAAGCCCGGCGTGGCAGAAAAGGCCTCCATTAATATCGTTTCAGAGTATCCTAAAGCAAAAGTGTGTGGATACAGAAACGGATATTTCAGCAACCAGGAGATTCCGGATATTATCAAGCATATAAATGATTCAAAGGCAGAAATTTTACTGGTTGGTCTGGGTGCCCCAAAGCAGGAAAAATGGATTTACAATCACATTCAGGATCTTAATTGTAAGATTGCTATGGGAATAGGCGGCTCAATAGATGTTTTTGCAGGGACTGCCACAATGGCACCTGAATTTATAAGAAAATCAGGGTTTGAATGGCTATACAGACTAATTAAGGAACCTAAAAGGGCTAAGCGGATGCTTGATTTACCGAGATTTATGTTCTTAACCTTTAAGACAAAGCTGAAAAAGAAATAAGGCAGGGTAAGACACGGAGCCGTCCCCTGTCTTACTATAAGCCTTCAACGGATTCTACCACCAGGCCATAGACAATATCAAGGGTTACCTTTTCATTGTTCTGCAGCCGATCTGTTAATTCCGCGGAAATAATATTCATATCCTTGAGAGTTTGTATTGCGTTACCATCGGTATAATCCTTAGATAATGATGTTAAAATAATAGCTGCCGCATTTTCTCCATTGAGTTTATCCTTTGTCTCGTATGGTTCCAATACCCGGGCAACAGACAAATTGTATAACTCCGGAGTCATCTTAAGCATAGCGTTTTTNANCAAGACCACCATGACCTCCTGGCTGGCCTCAAAATCAAGTTTAAAGTCATTTTCCAGACCGCCTGAAATCAATCCATACTCAGCCAATACCTTTATGTACCGATATGCCCAATGATCCATTAACTTTTCCTCAGTATCAGGAATTATTATGCTCTCAGAAAAGTCCACAAGCTTTACTCCGCCCCGTGATATATATTTTTCTAAGTTCTTTACTTCTTCATCTATAGACTCTGATAATTGGGCAGGAGTCTTGCCAGAAATAACACTATAAGCAGACACTAGACCGGCCGCTTCGCCCACTGTTATTCTGGTGGGGATATTCCCGGCACTTGTAGATGCCAAGGATGTAAAGCCTGCTTTAGACCCTACCATAATTACATTTTGAAGGTTAACAGGAACTATACTGCCCAAAGGAATAGAGTAAACATTGGGCTTGGTAACAACATATCTTAAATTGGTCCTAATAAATTTGCTTGCATCAACCTCCTGAGCTGACAGAGCAATTTTGTTCCTGAAATCCTTATTCTCTAAAATATCCCCTACCGTCAGTGTATATCTTCCTTCAAAGTGCTTATATTCCGGAATAAACAAGCTCTCGGGGCCATGTTCATAGGTGCAATCCTGAAATGCAATCAGTACATTTTTCAAGAAGGCGGTAAGCATGATTGCCTCTTCCTCTGCTTCTTTATATGCACTTTCTAAATCTTCCTCATCCTCTAAGTCAACTCCGAACACTTGAAGTCCTGAAATAATCAATTCATCGTCATTCTGGCTGATAAAAGATGGCGATACTAATTTAGTCCTCTTATTAGCCATTTCATAAGCCGTGAGAACTATTTTAAACTCTGTAGCAAATTCGGTCATCTTTTTTCCCTTTTTTAATGCCTCAACATCTACGCCTGAAATTTTAAAATTAAACTCGAGTGGAGCATAGAAATCGCCAATCCCAAGATCTTCGGATCCTTTTGTATATGGTGTTTCTGCCAAATCTAGAAGCACACCATTCCAGGTAGCATCAATATAGTTACGGGCCTTATAGTAACTTTTCCCTTCACTACCTTGCACATAAATGCCTTGTATATATTCATCTTTCATGACTATTTCTGAAATGTGGCTGTCATAAATAATTGTAAGGTTTTTTTCCTTTTTAACCAGTTCAGCCAAGGATTTCTCATATTCAGAGCTGCTAAAGCCTAAAGATAATCTTCCAAAAATCTGTTGATAAATACCTTCATTGAGCATAACCTTCTTGCCATCTATAATTCCTTGTTGGGGGTTCATTCTGGATATAAGGGCTTTACTAATATAACTCCCTAAATGGTCATCCTCGGTAATTAGCAAAGTCTTCAATCCCGTTCTGGCACAAGAAATAGCCGCTGCGATACCCTCGGGTTCAGAGCCTATAACAATGGTACCGTACTCATTTTCTGCAAAGTCATAATCATTGGAGTTAATCTTTTTATTTTGACCACCTGTATTCCGGGATAGAATAGGTCGTATTCCAAACCATACAGTAACAAAAATAAGTACCACTACTATCAAATTCTTTATAAGATTACTTTTATCTTTCATATACATCCCTCTTCTTATTTTATCGGAAGAATTATGAAAAACAATTACGAAGATAAAAATCCTTAATGATAAAATAAAAGGGTGCAGATGAAACGAAATTGTTCCATATTACACCCTTTTTATTACTGTATACAGCTACCATCATTTAACGGTGTATGCACCTCTTATTAGCAGCCAGGCATTTTCTTTGATTTCAAGACCCCTTCCATCAGACCTGGCTGAAATCAATAGATGCTGAACCGTAACCTGCATACCGTTTTCGTCAAGATCCTCCCCTACACTTGCATCAACCAGTCCTCCATAGGTTCCAACAATGGTCTGTGCAGCTCCGCTTCTTAATATAGCTTCACTTCCAGCCGAAAGAATAATCTTTTGCCCGGCCTTTGCTTCAACTGTAACAAAGCCATTTTCCAGAGCATCAACCCTGCCTTTTAAGTAATCGATTTCCTGTAATGCATCCAGTACAAACTTAGTCAAATCGCCCACATCGGTTTGAAGTGCCGAAATGGTAGCATTGTCTACATTGCCGGAACCTGAGCCCGATCCTGAGCCTGAAGCAATCTGTGCCGATAATTGGGCAAACTTTTGATCCACATAGCTTTTGGTAACCAATGGATCTGCATCACTTCCGGGTTGACCTGCNCCTTGTGCAGAAGATATCACTATTACAACAAATGATAATACAAAACACGCCAATAAAGCTATTCTACTTTTTCTTTTGAACATAATATATTTCCTCCTGAGTAAAAATCCATCAAGCCTTACTGCACGTATGTAACGTTCAGACCAAAGCTTGTAGATAGAGCATAGTCAACTCTTTTCATCAAGTTGTTGNCCAAATGCCCTGCTTTTTCCCGTAGTCTTCTTTTGTCAATTGTCCTTACCTGTTCTAAAAGTATAACTGAATTCCTATTCAGACCATAGTGGTCGCCCACAAACTGAATATGGGTTGGTAGCTTTGCCTTGGTTAATTGGGATGTAATGGCCGAAACTATTATGGTAGGACTAAACTTATTGCCTACATCATTTTGTATCACCAATACAGGGCGTATGCCACCTTGTTCAGAGCCCACAACAGGGCTTAAGTCAGCATAGAATATGTCTCCTCTTTTCACCAGCAAATCAATCACTCCTGTAAAAAGTATTGACCTACAATGCCTGACCCCATATTTAACTGCGTTATTTCTATATCCATTATAAAAAAGACCTCTGCATAGAGCAAATTAAAATTAGATTACGCATGTAATAATTGATACCTTGTACCCGGCTATCAGTCTACTATTTATTATTTCTTATTTCCTAGATATGTATACATCTAATATGAAGTGTTAANCAGTGATAATTCCCCTTCACTGTACTTTTTTNCTATACCAATCTATACCAAATAGTTTAGTACATTAATAACCTTTCCATTCTTAAAATAGACTCTCGGAACTCTTTTCCCGATAATGCAAAGTATTTCATATGAAAGTGTTCCAATCAGGTCTGCTAGCTCATCTGCTGTAATTTCGTTATCACCCTGCCTGCCAAGTAGCACAACCTCATCTCCTACTTTTACCTCTTCCCTTATATCAGTTATATCCACCATGCACTGGTCCATGCAGATACTCCCCACCACAGGTGCAAATTGCCCGTTCACCAAAACTCTGCCTTTCCCACTAAGAAGCCTTGAGTAACCATCGGCATAGCCTACGGGGATCGTTGCAATCAGCGTGTCTCGTCTGGTGGTAAATTTTCTTCCATAGCTGATGGAGGTATTTGGTTCCACAGTCTTTATCATTGCGATGCTTGTCTTTAGTGTCATGGCTGGTTTTAAAGAAATTATTGTCCTGTCTATCTCAGGACCGGGATAAACACCATAGAGCATTATTCCCGGCCTTACAAGCTCCATGGAAAGCTCCGGATAATTAATAATTCCTGCGCTGTTAGAAACATGGCGGATTGGTATCAGAATTCCTATCCGGTTAAGCTCATTTATTATGATATCAAAGAGCTCTGCCTGATGCCGTGTGTAACTCCTGTCATTTTCATCGGCTGTTGCAAAGTGGGTAAATATTCCTTCCACAATTATTCCGGGCAGCTTGTGAATTTCAACAACGTCCTTTACAGCGCTGTATCCCGGCGGAAAACCTACCCTTGTCATTCCTGTATCTATTTTTATATGGACCTTTACTTTTGTCCCCTGCCTGACCGCCTCGGCTGAAAGTGCCTTGGCAATATCATGGCTGTATACAGTCTGAGTAATGTTATGATGGATTAGTTCATCTACTCTTTTTGGATTGGTGTGGCTTAGAACAAGTATGGGAATTTCTATTCCAATTTGCCTGAGCTGAATAGCCTCATCCAGCATAGATACCGCAATACGCGAAGCTCCGTTATCGATCATTGTCTTTACAGTTTCAAGAACTCCGTGTCCATAAGCGTCTGCCTTCACCACAGCCATTATCTCGGTCCGCTTACCGACGAGCCTTCTAACTTGCTGTACATTATGCGCAATTTTGTCCAAATCTATTTCTGCCCAAGTTCGGGTAAATTTATAATCCATAATAATCTCCTGCTTAAAATCTGTTCTCACCTTGATTAACATATTTAAAAGCCTTTGGCAAACAAGCTCCGATGTCTGATGCCATTACTCCATCAGGGCCCATTTCCTCTGTGGCAATATCTCCTGCCAGCCCATGGAGATAGGCTCCGGCTATGGCAGCTTCATAGGGGGATAAACCCTTACCTAACAGCGAGGTTATAACCCCTGCCAAAACATCTCCCGAGCCTGCTGTCGCCATGCCTTGATTTCCGGTAGGATTTATTGACACCCGGCCATCATTTGCAGAAATTATTGTTCCCGCTCCTTTTAATACAACGGTCAGTCCAAACTCATCGGCAAAGCTTTTTGCAATCTCAATCCTATGGTCCTGAATCTCAGATACAGATAATCCTGTAAGTCTTGACATTTCTACTGCATGGGGAGTAATAACTGCTTCACATTTTAGTCTTTCCAACATGGATTTATTTTTAGAAATAAGATTTAAAGCATCTGCATCAAGTACCATTGGCTTGTCGCAATAATCAACAACAGTATTTAATATAGTCAATGTATAGTCAGTACAGGAAAGTCCGGGACCAACCAACACTGCATCAGCATCAGAAATAAGCTCTTGAATGAGATTGCGTAAACGGATATGGTCATTTTCAGGGATAATTGTGAAAACAGCCTCGGGAATCAGTATGCTTAAAGTATCTAAGCATGATTGTGGTACTGCTAGTCTGACCAGCCCCGATCCAGCCCTATAGGCCGACAGGGCACTTAAAAAGGCGGCCCCCGTCATGCCTTGTGAGCCTGCTATAATAAGAAGCTTGCCGAAAGTACCCTTATGTCCCTCTTCAGGTCTTACAGGCAATATTTCTCTTATATAGGTTCCGGTTGTCAATAAGGGGGTATCGTACTTGTCTGCTAATGCGTAAGGTATGCCAATATCAACCACTGAAAGCTCACCCATTTTAGATGCACCTGGATGTTGTACCATTCCAATCTTCGGAAGAAAGAATGTAACTGTAGCATCAGCTTTTATGCAGGTTCCCCGAATTTGTCCTGTTAAACCATCCACGCCCGATGCAATATCTATTGATAAGATGAGGGANGAATAATTATTGATTATCTCAATAACCTGAAACCAAACCCCTTCTACATCCCGGTTGAGTCCAGTACCAAATAGTCCGTCAATTACCAGATTGCTTTGCAAGCATGATTCTTTCAGCTCTTCCAGAGCCTTCTCATTGTTTATAACAGGTATTTCTATCCCTATGTTTTTTAATATATGCCCGTTAGTAAGTGCATCTCCGTAAAGAGTATCCACATCACTCATGGCATATGTAGAAACGGCATAGCCCATTGACAGAAGGTGTCTTGTCACTGCCAGGGCATCACCGCCGTTATTTCCGTTTCCGGCTACAACAGTAATCTTAGGGTTTTTTATACCTTCGAGCATACTAGAAGCTTTAAATGCAGTCTGAAGTGCCGCATTTTCCATAAGCACAATGCCAGGGATGCCAAGGGTGTTTATTGCTATTGAATCAATTTCCTTCATCTGGTGGGGTGTCAACAGCTTCATCTTTTCTTAAACCCTCCAATCTATATGCATTCTCAAATTCTCTTACCGGATCAGTTCCAATAAGCTCGGTTAACTGAACAGCGTAGTTTGTCCAGTCAAGTGAAATCGTATCCAGCTCCTCAGTAAGAAGCTTCTGCCTTTCTTCAATCTGAGAAAGTTCCTCCTTAATTTCAAGGGCTCTTTTGTTATTTGCCTTTAAAGTGGAAAAAATATGATTAATGGATTTATTCAGAAGTTCTATGTTGGCTTGCTTTAACTTATCCTTTAGTTTTTCAAGTTCCTCCATTACATCGTTAATTCGTTTATTTATTCTCTCTATTTCCTTTTTATTTTCTTTAAGTTTATGCTTGGCCTCGTCATTGTCCTCTTCAAAGGCTTCCTTCGTTAAATTCATTATTGCAGCCATTGCTTTTCGTTTTTGAGGCTCCAGATTGTCCTGCTCATTTTGCAGCATGGCTTCCTGCTTAATAAGCTCGTTCATTTCATCCTCAGCCTCTTTAATCTCCGAAGGCATTGGAATAGTTACAAAGAGCTTAGTCCACCTTTCATCTATGGATAATCTTGTAATATCATTTTTTCTTAATACTGAAGAATCAAAAAGCACATTTGTAATTTTATCTTGATCTGTACTTTTGTCTTTAGACTTAGTCAATTTCTTGAAAAACTTCATTTATAAAAGCACCCCCAGAATAAATTTACCCTGTTTACTCGATTGCTCTTCTAAAAATTTATTATCTATAGTATATCATAGCAAGGAGTATTTTCTTAACTCTATTTATTGTTTTTGACACTACGCATATATTGTCGATACATATTATAATTGAGATAATAGTATGAAAGAAAAAATCAGGAGAGCCTATGGAAAGTTATAACGCCGATAATAATTCCACCACCACTCAAAATAAAACCTCATCTGTGTTAGGAAGAAAGAAATCCTTAACTTTTTCATGGATTGTTTTCGGTTTGCTTTTTCTTGTCATACTTATTGCTTTAACCACCATACTCTATTCAAAGACCATTTATCCTAATGTAATAGTATTAAATACTGATGTTGGCGGCTATACAAAGGAGAAGCTCTCCAGCTTATTAGAGACAGAGCTTTCAACAGTATTTAGTAATATGGAATTAACCTTTTCGGATCCTTATTTCGAGAGAACAGTTCGAGTCTCTGACATTGGTATTGAAATAGATGTTGATGCCATGGTAAACAAGGCCTATGGCGTGGGACGCGTGGGCAATCTTTTTAATCGCATAGCCTCTATTATGAAACTTAAGAAGAACCCTGTTACCATAGACATAATCCCTAGCGGGGATTCGGAAAAATTTGAAGCCTTTATAGAGGATATATGTAAAAATACTTTCAGCGAAATAATACCCTCTAATATATTGATCTATGATAATCAAGCTATCCTCTGCACAGGAATCCCTGGGCGTGAGGCTGATAAGCAGGAATTGCTTAAGCTTATCATTGATACACTGACTAGGCTTGAATCAACAGAAATCACTGTCCCTGTAAATGAAAAGAAATCCCCGGCTTTAGATATAGATACAACACTGTCCACCCTGAACAGGCCGCCCATTAATGCTGAGTTTGTACGCACCTCAAGAACTACCTATGAAATCACCCCTCACCAGATGGGGCTTTCATTGGACAGGGCTAGTCTGATGGAAATAATCTCATATGTAGAAAACAGGGAAAACAATGGGTATGAAGAGATTAAGCTTCCTGTTGAATTCATAACTCCTGATATTACCACGGAGGAACTTGAAGCCCAGACCTTTAGGGATACCTTGTCTACATGCACAACTTACTTTACTACTAAAACNGAAAACAACTATAACAGAGGAATCAATATCGGAATTGCGGCTAATTGTATCGACGGTACTATACTGTTACCGGGCGAAAAGTTTTCATTTAATGAGGTAGTNGGACCCCGCACAGCACAAAAAGGATATCGGATTGCCCATGTATATGTGGATGGTCAGATCAAGGACGGTATTGGCGGAGGAATATGTCAGGTTTCCACTACCCTGTATAACGCCGTGTTAAAAGCTAATTTAGAAGTAACTGAACGCCATAACCATATGTTTACTGTAAGTTATGTGCCATTAGGACACGATGCCGCAGTTTCCTATGGACATGCCGATTTAGTCTTTACTAATACTACCTCATATCCTTTGCGTATAAATGCCACTTATAATCCAGCGGGCAGCCTTACCTTTAGCATTTCCTGTACCAATGATTACCCCGATCTAAAAGTTAAACTGGCCACAAAAACCATAAGNACCATTCCCTTTACTGTGGTATATATAAGTGACAGCACCTTGCCTCAAGGTGTTGAGATAATTGCTGAGAAAGGACTAAATGGTTACGTGGTTGATACATATATCACGGTATACAACGGGGATCAACTGATAAGGGAAGAAAAGCTTCACAGAAGCTATTACCAGATGTATCCGCGAAAAATACTTCGTGGAGATGCTCCTGCAAGTGAATTTGAAACAGATGAGATGGATGATACAGGGGACGGCAACCTGTCCTGACCATGGTGAGACGGGGGACGGTGATCCTTGTCCTGACAATAATTGAATGATTATCAAAAATCAAATATAATAATTACATGTTTCGGT
>JGI24712J26585_10000132_pt1 | contig 60393 bp, 44 predicted proteins | sample BioPla3DNA2_FD_26585 | JGI IMG/M metagenome (IMG submission 26585) | reverse complement strand
TAATCAATAACTATATTTCCATATGATTGGTAGTTCTGTGTAGAACCAAGTTTTTTACCTGTACGGAATAATATATTACCAATATTATTCCAAGAACAACTAAATGTACCGCCTCCATTAAGAGTCATTGTTCCATTTCCATGATCTTTCCAATATTCATAGTCATAACCATCGAAATTCCCCGTTGCATTGTTTGTAAGAGTGGGACCAGCATGTATATTTGCTGAAAATAGGGTGGTGAGGAAGGTAAGACACATGAATGTTGAAAAAAGCACCTTTAATCTTTGTTTCATTTTTTGATCTCCTTTCATCTTTCTTAATAATTTAAGATTTGGATCGGACACATGCTTTCTTATTGATACAACACATTCTATAAAAGGATAATTATCAATTAAAACTTATCATTTATAGTAATATGAAATATCTAATCAACGGTAAGTGCCCATAACCGTCTATATACTTTAGCATCATCCTTTCTTATGAAATTTTTAACTGTAAAAATATATATTCTATAATATATATTCGGGTATATGTAACGATTTTTATCGCAAATTCAAAAAAAAAACAAGTCTGCAAAAAAAATGAGTGTATTGGGTAAACATCTGAAGTGAATAAATTGAATGTATAAATAAATATATCTAAAAAATAAAATATGTCCGATTATTTTATTAAGGCTATATAACAACGCAAGTTTGAAAAATATTCTGGATGTTTTACATATATAAGCCATTATTCAATTAATATGTTTTATTATACCATAATTTTAGGAAAAAAAAAGCACTCGGTAAAAAATATTTATGAATAATTTTAATATGGTTACAAACAATGGAATTGAATATTAGTATAAAATTTAATACTTTTTAGATAAATGAGCGAAAAAGTCTAGTTACGCTTCTTTCGAACGAAGTGAAAGAGGCAAAAACGGAGGGGTTCGATGCCCCGGAGTTTTTGTTTGAGATATACGAAAATTTCTTTTGTTATGTTTTTTTCGGAATAACCCGATTCAAAAAATGTCGAAAATATGTTATATTAATAAGATTGAATAATAATTCTAATGAAGAAGGGTATGTATATACGAATGAAGAGACGTTCAAAGGTGAAAAGGAATAATTTCAGAATAAATAAAAACTTTTTCATTTTTCAAGGTGTTTTAATTGGAGTTTTATTGTATCTTACATGGGGCAATTGGGTGAAATTTATCTTTTTATTTTCTTTAGAAATAACAGCATATTTTACTTTTATATATTATTTTTCGGCAAACTATAAGTCTAAGAAGAAAAGAGAAGGCTCTACAAAAGTTAACAACAAGTTGCAAAGTAGTTTTGGAATTGATGAATTAAATAAAACTAGAGGAAGAAAAAGAAGGGATAGAAATAACTATAATTGGGAGATTTCAAAGAGTGGTTCTGAACGAAAAGCATCGGATATTCCCAGCAATAATCTAGAGGATAGTGGTCAGAAAATTGAAACACCTAACAAGACTAATTCTATAAATCAATCCACTAAAAGTTTTATAGGAGAAGAAAATAAAAAGTTTGTACCTTACAGGTCACCTTTTGATCCCATTAGACCAAAGGAAGAAGACCAAAAGGAAGAATTAGAAAAGACAAAGGTGGTTGAGGAAGCTGACCTAAAAAGCAAACAAGAAACTAATGTTCAACCTCAGGAATGTGAAAGTGAGATTGACACAAGCATATGCGAGAATTTAGAGGATGTTATTGAAAAAAATATACCTAATATTCAAATGGATTTTAGCGAAGATAAAGAAATACTCGATTCCGAGTTAGAATATAAGGATGAATTGCATATTGATAATACAACTTATGATAATAATAGTTTAATGGAAGAAGAAGTGAGGAATCAAATAACCAACCCAACTGTTCATAGATATCAAGATAAGCCAGAGATACCTCATAAACCAATACAGAAATATACTAAGGATAGATCCGAAAATGAAAAAATTACTTCATCCGTTATAGTAGATAAAAAAACAATAAATGATTGCAAACTGGTTCAATCGGGTAAGAGATTATTAAATATGGAGGAATATGAACCTTCCATTGAGTTGCTTAGAAAAAACGAACAATTAAATTATGATGAAGAATTTGACGAATATATCGAGTATAACTCCTATAAACTTATTGATACATTAGCAAGCTTTGGAGTTGGTGCAAAGGTATTAGATGTGAGTAAGGGACCGACGGTTACTCTATATGAGCTTCAGCCTAATCCGGGAGTCAAGGTCAGCAAAATTATAAATCTCGCAGATGATATTGCACTCAATCTTGCAGCAACTGGAGTAAGAATAGAAGCTCCCATTCCTGGCAAAGCAGCTGTTGGAATTGAAATACCCAATAAAAAGAATGTACCTGTTTTTCTTCGGGATGTTGTTGAATCGGAACTGTTTCAGAATTATCCGTCTAAGTTGGCTTTTGCTGTAGGAAAGGATATAGCGGGAAATGTTGTAGTGGGGGATATTGCTAAGATGCCCCATCTTTTAATCGCAGGTGCTACTGGTTCTGGAAAGAGTGTTTGTATAAATACACTAATTGTCAGTATTTTGTATAAAGCTTCCCCTTCGGAAGTACGTCTCCTTATGGTGGATCCTAAAGTTGTTGAATTGGGTATTTACAACGGAATACCACATTTGCTAATTCCTGTGGTTACTGACCCCAAAAAAGCAGCAGGAGCCCTTAGTTGGGCAGTAATTGAAATGACCACCCGATATAAGCTTTTTGCAGAAAATAATGTCAGAGATTTAAGTAGCTACAATGAATTAATAAAAGAGAGGGGAGAAGGAGAAACTCTGCCCCATATAGTCATAATTATTGATGAGCTTGCAGATTTGATGATGGTAGCTCCAAATGAGGTGGAGGATTCCATTTGCCGTTTGGCACAAATGGCAAGGGCAGCAGGAATGCATTTAGTAATTGCAACACAAAGACCATCGGTAAATGTTATCACGGGTGTAATAAAAGCTAATATTCCTTCAAGGATATCTTTTGCAGTTTCCTCTCAAATAGACTCGAGGACAATATTGGATATGGCAGGAGCAGAGAAACTTTTAGGTCGGGGGGATATGCTGTTTTATCCTATTGGTCGACCAAAACCATTGCGAGTTCAAGGAAGCTTTGTTTCGGATAAAGAAGTAGATAAAATTGTTACTCACATCAAGTCCTTGCAGAGTGCAGAATATGATGAGGAAATATTACAAAAAATAGACAATCAGAATGAAATTCCAAAGCTGGATGCTAGTGAGGATGATGAATTGCTTCCTCAGGTTATTGAAATGGTCTTAGAAATGGGGCAAGCCTCTGCTTCATTGATACAACGAAAATTTAAAGTTGGATATTCTAGAGCAGCGAGAATTTTAGATCAAATGGAATCTTGGGGAGTAGTTGGAGCTTCCGATGGAAGCAAACCAAGGCAAATACTTATAACCAAACAAGAATGGGATGAGTTGAATACGTAGTTCCGTAAACTTTGAAGGTAATTTAAGACATAGCTAAAGTGTAAAATTTTTTATTGAAATAGAAGGAATAATGGGATAAACTTATAAAGCAATTTTTTTTTCACAGTTTTATGCAATGGGGAGGTATTAGTAGATGAGCAAAATAAAAATAGGTATAGTAGGTTATGGGAATTTAGGTAAAGGCGTTGAAATGGCAATAGCACAAAATCCTGATATGGAGCTTGTAACTGTATTTACAAGAAGAGAACCGAAATCTCTAAATATAATTACTGAGGGCGTACCAGTATGTTCTATAGAGTCTGCCTATCAGTACAAGAATGAGATAGATGTGATGATACTTTGTGGAGGTAGTGCAACTGACTTACCAGAACAGGGTCCAAAGTTTGCATCGATTTTTAACACAATAGATAGTTTTGATACTCATGCTAAAATTCCGCAATATTTTGAAGCGATTAATGATACCGCGAAAAAATCAAGCAAAGTCGCTATAATATCTGTTGGTTGGGATCCTGGGATGTTTTCGACACTTCGTTTATTCGGCAATTGTATTCTTCCTCAAGGAAAAGATTATACCTTCTGGGGTAAGGGAGTAAGTCAAGGGCATTCTGATGCCATAAGAAGAGTTGATGGTGTTGTGGATGGGAGACAATATACTATTCCAATAGATTCGGCAATAGAAGCGGTTAGATTGGGCTTAGACCCCGAGCTTACTACACGTCAGAAGCATGCTCGTGAATGTTTTGTTGTTGCTAAAGAGGGTGCGGATAAAGCAAAGATAGAGTCAGATATTAAGAACATGCCTAATTACTTTGCGGATTATGATACTCAAGTTCACTTTATTACGCAAGAAGAGCTTGATAGAGAACACAGTGGAATACCCCATGGAGGTTTTGTTTTTAGAACCGGGAAGACCGGGAAAAATGGTGAAACATCACATATTGTTGAGTACTCAATAAAACTAGGCTCAAATCCTGAATTTACTTCAAGTATTCTTGTTGCATATGCGAGAGCTGCTTACAGACTTTCTAAGGAGAAGGCTTTCGGTGCAAAAACGGTATTTGATATTCCACCGGCGTATCTTTCACCGAAAAGTGGTGCTGAGCTAAGGGAAGAATTGCTTTGATATTCTTAGACTATATTAAAATTGCATTAAGGTTTGTTTGTCATAAAAAGCTCCATACATGATTATATTGCGTATGGAGTTTGTTTTATTTTGAAAACAAGCTAAATTGTTAATATAACACTCTATTATGTGTAAAAATAATTATTTAACTTGCATAAGAAATAATTTATAATAAGTATGTATTACAATGAATCGACTGAAAGGTATAAATACATGAAGGCAAGTTTGCAATATAAGACTTTTAAAAAATTAATAAAGGAATACTTTGATTCAGGTATCAAAACGGTTGAATTTTTCGTGTGTATTATAATGTTTATTATGGCATTTGTTTTAAAAAGTCAATATTCCATCGAAAAAAAATCTATGATTTCGCAAATACAAGGATTTGTAGCTGTATATATGTCATTTCGCTTTGGAATAATCGGAATAATTTTATATTTATTAATTTTTATTATGGACACGACTTTTTTATTGTATGACTATTTGTTTGACTACAAAGATTATTATAACTATTCAGTAAGCTTTGTTTTCTTACTTTTGACGGTTTTCTGGGTTACAATTGTAGGCATTATTTCTTATAGACAGGAGAAATATAGAAAGGAAACCCAAAGGCTAGCAATTACTGACGAGTTGACGGATGTTTATAACAAAAGATATTTTTATATTACTGTTGAGAGGGAGTTGAAGAATTCATCTTCTGCAAACTCTCTAGGTTTGATACTTATAGATGTAGATAATTTTACAATGTACAATGATTTATATGGACATAATTGTGGTGATAAAATATTAAAGGGCACTGCTGCTCTTCTAAAAAACGTTATAGGTGAAAAAGAGACACTGTTTAGGTTTGAAGGAGATGAATTTGCTATATTAGCAAAGGAAAGGGACATAACCTCTTTAGAGCATTATGCAAAAAATATTCATGATACTTTTGAACACTTAAAAGAAATGTATTATGATGAACACTTAGCAAAGAGGCTAACCATATCTATAGGAGTATCTATATACCCTAGTATTTCATCAAATAAGGAAGAATTGATTTCTCATGCTAATACTGCACTTTATCAAGCAAAAAATATGGGTGAAGACAAAGTTAATCTTTATCAAGATATAATGATGCTTATACACAAAAACATAAAATCTGACCAACAAATGGTAGGTATGTTTAAAGGTCTGTTGAGTACTATTAATGTTAAGGATAAATATACTTTTGGTCATTGCGAACGCGTATCGTCTTATGCTGTAATGGTAGGAGAGGAAATGGGTATGGACCAAAAAGAAATACAGACACTTTTGCATGCAGGGCTATTACATGACATAGGAAAAATTGAATTACCTAAGTCTGTACTCAATAAGACAGCTTGTTTATCCGAGGATGAAATGAGATTTGTTAGTCAGCACCCCATTCACAGTGCACATATTTTAGAGCCCTTATCTAGTACTGACAATCTTATAGATTATGTTATTCATCATCATGAAAGATTTGACGGAAAGGGATATCCTGATGGTCTAAGGGGTGAAGAAATTAGCATTGGTGCAAGAATACTTTGTGTAGTTGATTGCTTTGATGCGATGGTTTCAGAGCGTCCATATAGAAGGAGTATGACTATAGAAGAAGCGGTTTTGGAGTTGAAGAGATGTTCCGGTTCACAATTTGATCCTGAAATTGTTCAAATATTTGTCAATGCTATGAGTAATAAGATGTCTATCAAGTATGATTATAAAATTGGAGTCTAAATTCGGATTGACAAATAATAACTAAAAACACATAATTAAACTAAGGTATTAACAGAAGCTATACGGCTATATTTATACTATTAATTTGAGGGGATAATTGTATGAATGAAGCAAGTTCAAAATTTGTAGACAATCTTGCAATGGACAAGTTGCTAAAAGAAAAGTTGAAAAAGGTTAACCATTCTCCCAAACACTCTATGTTTGTTCCAGCAGAAGGTCTTTTTAGTAACATAAATAATATATTAAATGTTGCTAGAGTGAACTATTATAGTGATAACAGTAATCATAGATGTATCGAGATACCATCTTTTGAAATCACTACACATTATAGTGAGAATAATACAATTCATATTTACAATTATCCTTCGGTAAATGCAGAACGTAATCTTCTGTTTGTGCATGGGTTATTTGATGATAATATTTTGAATTATGAGTACTTGTTCAAACTTCTCAATGGTTTGAATATAAATGTTTATTTTATGACAATGCCTTATCACTTTAACAGAAAACCAAAGTCTAGCTTATTTAGCGGAGAATTCTTCTTGAGTGCAGATATTTTCAGAACTCAGAGTGCATTTAAGCAAGCGGTTTTAGACATAGACGCATCTTTACAGTTTATTAGAAACGAAAACTCATTTCCAAATATTTTAGCTGGCTTCAGTATGGGTGGTTGTGTTGCTTTAAGGCACTATTTATTGAGTAAGCAGGAAATACCGACCTTTCTGATTAATCCAGTAACAGATTTTTGTGAAGTTCTGTGGGATTCACCGCTATTTGTTACGATAGGTAAGGATCTGATAAATTCGGGGTATGATGTGGAGAAGTGTAAAAAGTTTTTTGTTGAAATGGATCCAAGTAATTTTTTAGACGATAGTTTTAAGAGTGAAAAAATAGCAATGGTTTATTCAAAGTATGATCAGGTTATTAACGAGAAAAAGTATAAGAAATTTATCAACAAAACAGGCATAAGAAATACATATGCATACCATTCGGGGCACTTAAATGTTTTAAGAGTGCCCAAACTGGCTAAAGACATAACCGAATTCATAGAGAAAGTGATTTAATTGTGTTAGTAAGTTAGAATTCATAAATATTGTTCCCTTATTCAGATACGGTAACGGTTACAGTTTTGCTGGTTGATGCTCCGAATTCATTAATAAGTTCCCATCGGTAATTATAAACGCCAGGTTCAGTAGCATTTATAGAGATTATTCTTGCTTGGTCGCGAGGTGTTCTGTCTACTAAATCATATCTTGTATATTCTTTTTCGTCTTGATACAAAATTAATGTTGTACCGTTATTTCCGCTCTTCATATAAAAATGTACTTCATAATTTTCGCCAACTTTGACCTTAGGAGGGTGAACACTTATCCGTGCCTCGCCAGGTACACCTGTAGCATTTGTTATAAGAGTAGTAGGTGTAGCTAACATAGTTTGAGAAGGCGTTGGAGTGGTGTTTGACTGAAACGGAGTTGGGCTCTGGGTTACAATGTTGCTATTAGGGTTAGTAGCTGGAAGTTCACCCGGTGAGGGTTCACTTGCAAGCAGGTTTGATGTGTTTGTAGGTGTATTTGTAGAAGCTGTCGCGGGTTGAGGAGTTTCATCAACAACAATGCTTATACTACTGCTTGTACTTTCGGGTTCAGGGGTTTTGTCGGCTGTATAGGAGACTGTGGGTTTATCAGCATTCATTATCATCTGAATGCCGTTATACATAGCAATGCAAATCAATATGCTAGTAAAGACCCATGCAGCTACTATAAATCTTGAATTTCTGTTTTTCTTTTGAACTCTATAGCTTCCAAACTTAAGCTGTTCTCCAACTTTGCTTGCTGTACTGAGCTTAATAGTCAAGAATTCACCTTGAAGAGTGAATAAAATTGCCTGATCTTTTTTAACTTCAAGTACTACCCCTATATTTTGAGTGAAATCATTTCTTAAGTTAACATTTTTTAAATAACTGCATAAAATGCGAAGATTATTTTTTATAATCAGAGTAAGAGCAATAATATATTTTCTATGCCTGTTAAATAGTCTTCTTTCTAATTTAATTCCATCATTAAAGTCCTCTAAAGAAAGATTTTTGTTATTTGCGACTTTCTCAAACAATTCATCATCTTTAGAGAGGTGTTTGGCTATTCGAACACATAAGCCAATATTTTGCTTTTCATCGGGAGATAGGTTGGGTAATTCATTAAGTTTTATACCATATTCCCAAAGATTTCTTTTGAACTGTGAAATATCTCTTGAGGATTCAAAATTACTATAAAGATAATATTTTTCTTCATCAATTTGTTCAAACACGTTAGTTGATTTGTTTTCCTTAATATAGCTCAATACCCATTCTCTAATTATTTCTTCGGAAAACTGGAGGAAATCCTTATCTTTCTCTGGATTAAACTGGTCAATTGCATGGTGGAAGGCATCCAATCCAATGTCATATTCAGGACTGTTTTTGGGTATTGTTGATCTTCCTAAGCAATGAGATATAGTTTCTAAGATAAAACTTTTGTGTTTTGCAGTAAAATCTTTTTTTTCTAAGAGGTCACCTTGTTTGATCTTAATAATAGAGTCATAATACTCATTTTGTATAGTCGTTTTTTTGCCAAAGAAATGCGAGAGTTGTTTAGGCGTAAACTCTTTACTTTTAAAAAAATCCGAAAGATTCTTTACAAAAAATTTCTTTGTACGTAAAAACTCTAGAATTTTCATGATATCTGCTCCCTATTAATTAAAATAAAATAATATAACTAGAATAGGTGTGTCAAAAAATTATTAGCAATATATAATACTTCAAAGTAATTGAATTTTAACCTCATTTCAGCATATATTGACAAATTCTTTTTTGAATCACCTTATTAATTATACCAGATTACTAGAAAAAATAAAAACTTTTTGTTTTTTGGTAAATGTCCTAAAGAAATTTTTACATCCTAAATTATCATGCCCTTTTGCAAAAGTCTACAAAATCGAAGAAAAAGATAAAAATTACCTTGTTAGGTTATTAATTTAGAAAATGTTCATATTTGTATTTGGTTTACCAATAGCTTATAATATAATCTGTTGGATATATATTCATATATATTGTAAAGTGTCAGAGTAGAATTTTACTAGGGGGGAAAGTATTTGAAAAGCAAATATAGGTTATTATTTATTTTTGGGGTGTTGTTTGCAATATTAAGTTTTCAAAGGGCTGTGAATGCTGCTCCTAACAATGGGGAAGTGTTTTTATTTAAGCAGCCGGACAATTCATACGTAGAGGTTAAAGTATTTGGGGATGAGTTTTATCAGAGGGTTGAGAGTATTGATGGTTATACTTTGATTCGTGATCCTGATACTAATTGGATATGCTTTGCGGATTTTAATAAGGAAGAGAATGATTTTATTTCTACAGGAGTCAAATACACAAAAAATCCTAATGATAAGCAGCAGCTAGAGACAAAAAAGAAATTAAAAAAGGGGAAAAAACTTGATAGAAATATATTAGAAAAAAAAGCAGCTAAATCAAAGAAAATTCTTTTATCCCAAACCTCATCTCAAAGCAATACCACCGACAAAATATATGACACTGGCTTTTCGAATGTCGAAATGGCCTCGGAAAGTAAAAAAATCTTAGGTCTTACTCTATTAGTGAAATTTCCGGATCAGGATACTAACATAACTGTACAGGATGTTGACGATATGGTAAATAAAGTAGGGTATAGCGATTATGGCAATAACGGATCCGTGAGAGATTATTTTTATGATGTATCTGGTGGGGTTATAATTTATAATAATTATGTTACTAATTTCTATGTTGCAAAGAATCCTAAGTCTTATTATGAGGATCCTAATATTGAAGTAGGTATCCGAGCAGCAGAGTTGATTCATGAAGCTTTAGAGGATTTAGAACAAAAGGGATTCGATTTTTCTACCCTCACAACTAACAGCAGTAATAAAGTGTTAGCTCTAAACGTGTTATATGCAGGAAGTCCTGATTCGGGTTGGGGTAAAGGTCTGTGGCCACATTACGGCCACTTTGATAAAATCTTTTACGCTGACGACGTAAAAATTACAGAATATCAATTGTCTTCTTTAGAGGATAAGCTGAGTATTGCAACTTTTGTTCATGAAAATGGACATATGCTCTTTGATTGGCCCGATTTATATGACTATGATGTTGATTCAAAGGGTGTGGGATATTACTCTATTATGTCTTACACTGGAGGAGGAAATCCAGTTCCACCCGACCCGTTTTTAAGAAGTATATGGTGTGATTGGGGTAAAGTAACAAAACTTAATGATTTACCAAATCAGACGAAGGTTATTGCAAATGCAGGTTCACTAGAGGTATTTAAGTACGAAGGTCCAAACCCGTCGGAGTATTTTTTAATTGAAAATGTAAGCAAAAAAGGTCGTTGGTCTGATATGCCGGATCAGGGGCTTATCATATGGCATATTGATGAAAAGGGGAGCAATAACTGGCAGGATATGACCTATACAAAACATTATATGGTATCAGTTGAACAGGCAGATGGCAAGTTTGATTTGGAAAAAAATATAAATTATGGTGACGAAGATGATTTGTTTGGAAAACCATATTATACATCTTTTACTGACTGGACCACTCCAAACTCTAAGTGGTGGAATGGGCAGTCATCAGGACTTAACATTACCGACATAAGTGAGGTGGGAGATGTTATGTCTTTTGTGCTTAATAATTCAAATGAATCGATAAAGACACCAATGCCTTCTATTGCGTTAACACCAACACCAACACCAACACCAACACCAACACCAACACCAAAGGTGACCCCTGAAAGAACAAATACGCCGACGCCTAAACTACAAAAGGTGCTGATAGGGGATGTAAATGGCGACAATCAAATAAATTCCTTAGATTTAGCCTGTTTGAGACTATACTTGCTTGGAATAAAAAAGGATATGAAAAGTGTAATGAGGGAATCAGATTTGAATGGCGATAATTCAGTTGATTCTATAGATTTTGCTTATTTAAGAAAGTATCTTATTGGACAAATATATACTTTGAATTAATTTTCTTATTGGTTTTAGATACTTCATTATACTAATATTTGCGGTTTTGACCTAATTAGCAACTTTAGAAAAGCTGAAAAACGCATCTTGATTAATATTAATCGAAGGCTAATCTTTCAGCGTTTCTAGAGCTGTTTTTCAGTTAGAAAATTCCAATATCTTTTGGGCATGTAGTTCTTTTGTTGTTTGGGATTTATTCTTTCAGTTATACAAATGTTTGTGAAGTAGTTTTTCCATAGTTTTTCATAATTATCGTTGTTATTTAATGAGGAAAGAATTTTTTGCTCAGATATATCAGTGAATACACAACTGTTTTTATCAAATACTGCTGCATAGTGTCTTTTTAAATCATGAATTACCCAGTATTGGTCTGAAAACCTATTAACAAAATGGCTGGATATTAAAGTTGTAATATTATGATCCGGTTTGTACTGTGCGTAATAGATATTGTTTTCAAGTTGTTTAAATCGTAGAAGTCCAAGCATTAAATGGGCTTCACGTGTAACTTTTTTTGCTGCAGTGTGAATTGCCAAGACGTTATCCTCTGAGAGGTGTAGGTCAATTTCTTTTCCTTTCTTAAAGCCCAGCTTTAAATAATTAAGAATAATGATCTCAATATCATTTAGTTCTGATAAATAAGCATGATATACGTTTTTTAAAGCTTGATATGAAATCTTTCTATGTATGCTTTCGTATACTTTAGAGGCTTTTTCAAGATTGGTTGCTATATGGATATTGGAATCTATAAGGCTTTGCTGTATATAGTTGTATGGAAAAATGTGATTGGGAGTTTCGCGCCTGTAATAAGCTTCATAAATAGAAGTTAGAAGACCTTCAAAGGAGCTGTCATATAAATAATTAACCACTATATTTCACCTACCAAACTCATCAATTTATCTTCTAGTGTGGGTAGCTCAACCATGTTAGTGAATATGGAGAGTTGTTCCCAGTTATCATGGGATTTGCGGCTTTTGTCTGCAAGAACTTCCCGTATTTGCATTTCATCTAAGCCTATAGAACTATAGTATTTTCCTTTACATGTTATAAAGAATCTTGCCCTTTTTAACACTATACCTAGTTTTTTTAAATCATCAAAATCCAGTTGTTTGACTCTTCTTGCAGTAATAATTTTGCGTGCAGAACGAACACCTACACCAGGAATTCTAAGTAGCATTTCATAGTCGGATTTATTTATGTCCACGGGGAACAGGTTTATATTTCTTAAGGCCCAGCTACATTTTGGATCAAAATCAGTATCAAAATCCGGATGTTCTTCATCGAGCAATTCACTACTGCTAAAACCGTAAAACCTTAAGAGCCAGTCTGCCTGATAGAGACGATGCTCTCTTAAAAGAGGAGGTCTACTGATAGTGGGAAGATTAGGGTTATTTGAAACGGGAACATATGCGGAGTAGTATACTCTTTTAAGTCCGTATCCTTTATAGAGACCTTCGGATAGACGAAGGATTTTGAGGTCATGGTCAGGGGTGGCACCTACAATTAATTGTGTACTTTGTCCTGCGGGTACAAAGCGTGAAGAAGATTTGAAGAATCTTCTGTTATCTTTCGTTTCAACTATTTTTGAATTGACAAAGCTCATAGGTTTTAGTATGTTTTTACGGGTTTTTTGAGGTGCTAAAAGCTGTAATCCTTTGCTTGAAGGTAATTCAATATTTAAGCTCATACGGTCTACAAGTTTGCCCGAAGCTTCAATTAGGCTTAGGTCTGCTCCGGGAATTGCTTTTAAGTGGATATATCCATTGAAATTATACTCTTCTCGCAGTATTCGAACTGATTCATACAACTGTTCCATTGTGTAATTAGGATCCTTTATTATGGATGAGCTAAGGAACAGTCCTTCGATATAGTTCCGTCTGTAGAAATTTATGGTCAAACCAGCTACCTCATATGGTGTAAAAGTAGCTCTAGGAACATCATTAGATAATCTGTTGACACAATAAGCACAGTCATATATGCAGTAGTTGGTAAGCAGGATTTTTAGGAGAGATATACATCTTCCGTCATCTGCCCAACTGTGACAAATACCGCATGCGGAACTGTTGCCTAATCCGCCTTTGGTGTTTTTTCTATTGCTGCCGCTTGAAGAACATGAAACATCATATTTTGCAGCTGCCGAGAGAATTTCAAGCTTTTTTTGCAGCTCCATTTTTGCACCTCCAGTATATTTTCTTTAATAATTTCAATCTCATTAGGATTACCCTACAACAGAATTTTATCATATATAAAAACAGAAATCAAACATACGTTCGTTGGAAAAGAATATTTTTTTTGTAAGTTCAAGTTGTTAAGTTTTGTGTATTTATTTTCGATAATATAGTAAAGGTGATGTCAAAGGATACGGTGATTTTAATAAAATTTGCAATCACCCTTTCAATAGAATCTGATTTGAATTATTGCATTTTAGAATGATGCTACTATGTTTAGAAGCTTAAAAGCTTCTAGGATGGCTTTGTGACTTAAATACTGTATAGGTTGTTTTTTACTAACCTATTAATTAAATTGCAACTCAAAATAAATTTGGAGGCATTGGTATGCTTTTTATGATAGAAAGAAATGTTTCTATACCAATACTTTTTGTTTTAATAGTATCTATGATTGCAATTTTTCTGATTGCATTACTAATACATATCTTAAATTCCAGGAATAAAGCTAACAAAGCATATAGAGAATTAAAGAAACATCACGAGTGGCTGGAAGGTACAGTGCTAAGTATAGGTGAAGCTATAATTGCAACTGATGAAAAGGGGATTGTTACTTTTTCAAATTATGAAGCCCAAAAATTGTTTTCCTTATCTGAAAAACAGTTTTTGAATAAGAATTTTGACGACTTATTAGATTTGTTGAGAGATCAGGATGGTAAGAATCGTAATATTACCTTAGATATAGTTCTAAATAAAGGAAGCAAGTTTGAGTTTGAAGGTCTTTCAATTATAGTATCGAAAGATGGTAAGGAATACTATGTTTCGGGTAGTATTACACCTGTATGGGGCGAAATGGGCGATATAGTGGGTACTGTAAGTGCTATAAAAGATATTACTGAGCTAAAGAGGAATGAAAAGAAAATATATAATATGGAGTATTTTGATAGCATTACAGGGTTGCCAAACAAAATGCTGTTTATTGACAGATTGAATATTGCTTTAGCTAATGCAAGAAGAAATGGTACAAAACTTGCTGTTATACTTCTTGATCTCGACAACTTTAAGACAATTAATGATACATTAGGTCATGCTTTTGGTGATAGGATTTTAATGCAAATAGCAGAAAAGATAAAGGAACTCTTAAGAGAAGCAGATACTGTTGCCCGGTTTGGCGGAGATGAATTTATTATTCTTCAACCAGCATTGAAAGACATAACAGATATTACAAGAGTTGCTGATCGCATTCTTGAGAACTTCAGAACCCCGTGGATTTTAGAAGGAAGGGAATACTATATTACTGCGAGTATGGGAATAGCAGTTTATCCTAATGATGGCCAGGATGAGGGTACTTTAGTAAAAAACGCTGATATTGCTATGTACAGGGCAAAAGATAAAGGAAAGAACAATTATGAACTGTTTATGGAATCAATGAATAGAAAGATTATTGATAAGCTCAATTTAGAAAATGCTTTAAGACATGCAATTGGGAAAGAGGAGTTTGTACTTTATTACCAACCTCAGGTTGATATTGCTAGTGGAGAAATCATTAGCGTTGAGGCATTGATAAGGTGGAACCGTAAAGGTGTTGGGCTTGTTCAGCCACTGGAGTTTATTCCAATAGCTGAAGAATCAGGTTTAATTATTCCTCTTGGAGAATGGGTTCTTAAAAACGCATGTAGGCAGAATGTTAACTGGATAAATTCTGGTTTTAAGCCGCTAACGATGGCTGTAAACCTATCTGCTAAGCAATTTCAACAACGTGATCTTGTTGAGATGATAGAAAGGATTTTATATGATACAGGAATGGAGCCAACTCTCCTTGAACTTGAAATTACAGAAAGTACTGCTATGCAAGATATTGATTTTACAGTTGATGTACTAAGAAAATTAAGGGAAAAGGGGATAAGAATTTCGCTAGACGATTTTGGAACGGGTTACTCTTCTTTGAATTATTTAAAGATATTACCTCTAGATACTTTGAAGATTGATAAAAGTTTTATTCACGATATAGCATCAAATACTAATGAAGAAGCAATTGCAAAGTCAGTGATCGGTATTGCACACAAAATGAATCTAATGGTAGTAGCTGAGGGTGTGGAGACTAATGAGCAATTGGAATTTTTGAAAGATCATATGTGTGATAAGGTTCAAGGCTATCTATTAAGTAAACCGCTACCCTCTGATCAGCTTGAAAAAATTCTAAAAAAGAATAATGAACAAATGTTTTAATTTCGTGGCTAAGGTGATTAAGATAATTGGTCAATGTCTGCTAAAAAATGGTTTTGATGAGTTTGAATTATATATTGACTAATGAATTCTTTTGAAACACTTATAAAAATGCTGCGGAATTTTTATTTTGCTCTTATTTAGTATTGATAAAAGGCAGGTAGAGAAAAATAATATTGCTAATAGTATTTAGGACAGGTATAATTACTACTATGATAAATTTTTGTCAAAGGGGGAATCGTTCATGAGAGCGATGGTTACTGTTATTGGAAAAGATAAAGTTGGAATTATTGCTTCTTTAAGTAACATACTTGCTAACTGCAATGTAAATATATTGGATATATCTCAGACTACTATGCAAGATGTGTTTACAATGATCATGTTGGTTGAAATATCAGGTCTTAATATTCCTTTTTCGGAATTATCCGAGCAGTTGGAGAAAAAAGGTGTTGAAATAGGTTTGTCTGTTAAAATTCAACACGAAGATATTTTTAACTCCATGCATCAGATATAAGGAGGGGATTTTGTGATAAGGCCTTTTGAAATAATTGAGACAATAAAGATGATCCAAGAAGAGAATCTTGATATTAGAACTATTACTATGGGTATTTCACTAATGGACTGTATTAGTGATGATGGAAATGTTACGAGAAGAAAAGTATATGATAAAATAACACGTCTTGCTGCTAATCTTGTAAAGGTTGGAGAGGACATTGAAAAAGAGTACGGAATTCCTATTATAAATAAGAGGATTTCAGTTACCCCTATTTCGTTGATTGCCGCAAGTTCTAGCGAGGATGATTATGTTAAATTTGCTCAGATTATGGACAAAGCTGCCGATGAAGTAGGAGTGAATTTTATCGGTGGGTTTTCCGCTTTGGTGCACAAAGGATATACCAAAGGCGACGCAAAACTGATACAATCCATACCGGAGGCGTTGAGCATAACAAAAAAGGTTTGTTCTTCGGTAAATCTTGCAACAACAAAGACCGGAATAAATATGGATGCTATAAAGGAAATGGGGAAGATAATTAAAAAGTCAGCGGAGCTTACTGCTGATAGCGGTGGATTAGGATGTGCAAAGTTAGTTGTCTTTGCAAATGCACCGGAAGATAACCCCTTTATGGCAGGTGCATTTCATGGGGTAGGTGAACCAGAGAGTGTTATAAGTGTAGGTGTCAGTGGACCGGGAACTGTAAAATGTGCCCTTGAAAAAGTTAAGGGTGCGGATTTTGAAACGGTTTCCGAAACAATTAAGAAAACTGCTTTTAAAATAACTAGAATTGGACAGTTGGTGGCAAGGGAAGCGTCAAAACGATTAGGGGTATCCTTTGGAATTGTCGATTTGTCCTTAGCACCAACTCCAGCAATAGGAGATAGTGTGGCCCATATACTAGAAGAAATGGGACTTGAAAAATGCGGAACCCATGGAACTACTGCCGCATTGGCTTTACTCAACGATGCTGTTAAAAAGGGTGGTGTTATGGCATCGTCCTTTGTAGGAGGCTTAAGTGGAGCGTTTATACCTGTCAGCGAGGATGCAGGTATGATTAATGCTGTTGTTGAAGGTGCACTTTCTATAGAAAAGCTCGAAGCAATGACTTGTGTATGTTCTGTTGGATTAGATATGATCGTAGTTCCCGGAGATACTAGTGCAGAGACTATTTCAGCAATTATTGCCGATGAAGCAGCGATTGGTGTTGTAAATAATAAGACAACGGCTGTTAGAATTATTCCAGCTCCAGGCAAAAAAGTAGGCGATATGGTAGAATTTGGAGGTCTTCTAGGTTCTGGTCCCGTTATGAAAATAAATCAATTCAGCAGTAACGAGTTTGTTAATAGAGGTGGACGTATTCCAGCGCCTTTACACAGTCTTAGAAATTAGAACAAAGACTACTAGTATAAGTAGGCGAAATAATTAAATGAAATTTTGTAAATAACTATGGGGGCAGAAATGCCCCTATAATTATTTCGCTTCTGTTTAAAAAAATCATTGACCATGGATAAATAAACTTGCAGAATATTGTAAATAGTCTTATCATAGTTTTAAATAAAGATATTTAGCTGTTTAAGATCAAAGGAAAGGTTAAGAATATGCTAAGGCTTTTTTTAGTGGAAGATGAATTTGTTGTACGTGAAGGCATCAAAAATAATATCAACTGGTCTAGTGAGGGTTTTGAATTTTGCGGAGATGCACCAGATGGTGAGCTTGCGTATCCGTTAATCTTAAGTGAACGTCCCGATATAATTATTACCGATATAAGAATGCCGTTTATGGATGGATTGGAGTTAAGCAGACTGGTAAAAAAAGAACTGCCTGGAAGCAAAATAATAATAATCAGTGGGCATGAAGAATTCGGCTTAGCAAGGGAGGCGTTAAAGATCGGTGTTACCGAATACCTCCTAAAACCAATAAGTGCTGCCGAGTTACTTAAGGCAGTGAAGCATGTGGGCAATCAGCTTATAGCTGAACGTATAGAAAAGGAAAATTATGAGCGTTATAGAAATGAAATTGAAGGATATGAAATGGATACAAGGAGAAGGTTCTTTGACGAAATGGTTGAAGGTAAAATTTCACCTGCTGAAATACTAGAACGGGGAAAGGAACTTCGAATCGAACTAGGTGCACAATACTATCAGATTATACTATTCAAATACAATAATACTGTTGGAGCTGAAGTTGATACCGATGAACTGACAATGTTAAGCCAAGAGTTAAATCAAATAAATTCAAGATATCCAAAAATAATTCTTTTTGACCGAGCCCTAGAGGGAAGTGCATTCATAATAAAGGCTGATACTTTAGAGCAACTAGCACTAACTAGAAAAGAATTTCTTGCTCAAGTCAGAAATGTTATGGCTCGCTACCAAGAGGTTAGATATTTTGGGGGCATAGGCACACCAGTAAGCAGACTAAAACATCTTCGAGAATCCTTTGAAACTGCAGCAAGAGCTTTTTCGCATCGTTTCATTTTAGATAGATGTGATATTTTAGACTATGAAAATCTTGCTGTGTTGATGGAATTTGAGTTGGATGCATCCATGCAGAAAGTACAGCAGTTAGAAAGTATGGATAGTAAGAGAGCGGAGCTTTTTTTACGAAATGGGGAAGCTAGTGAGATTAAATTCTTTGTAGAGGAGATTTTTAAAGTTTTTACGGGTGTAGGCGAAAAATCAGTTTTATTGAGGCAATATTTTGTTTTGAACATTTATATTACTGTAATCAATTTTATAAAAGATATGGGAATGACAAAGGTCTTAGAAGCGGAGCCTTTTAAGGGGCAAGAGCTTATGAAGGATGTTATCACAGACGTAAAAAAGGCAAAGGATTACGTTGAAAGAATAATAACAACAGCGATTGAGACAAGAGATGTATTAAGGACAAATCGTTACCGCAAGGTTATAGAGAAGGCAAAGGAGTTTATTAATAATCATTATAAGGATGATACTTTATCATTAAATGAGGTGGCGGCTTATGTTAATTTTAGCCCTAGCCACTTTAGTGCCGTTTTTAGCCGTGAAGCAGGCAAGAGTTTTATTCGATATTTAACAGATTTGCGTATAAAAAAGGCTAAGGAACTGTTAAAGTGCTCTGATATGCTCTGCCAGGATGTAAGTATAGCTGTAGGATATAAGGACCCACATTATTTTTCCTATCTTTTCAAAAAAACATGTAACTGCTCTCCTGTACAATACCGAGCTGAAAGGAAGCAAGAGGATTCCTTAAAAACTTTGCAATCTCCCTTTCAAAAATCTGATTAGATATGTTGTATAAAAGATTTTACATAAGAAATTTCATTGAACTATAAAATTATTACCTTTAGAAGTACATCTAGGAGAAACCGATATGCGAAAGAGATTTGTACCAAATTTTAAAGCTGCTGTTAGCAACCTGAGGCTTAATAGAAAGATACAACTTTTACTTATCTTTATAATTGTACCTATCTTTATTATGTTTGTATTTATGTTTCTAAAAATATTCAGCTATAACCAACAGTATGACAAAGTAATCGCAAATGCATCGGAAGCAGGACGCTTCAGCATAAAGTTCAAAGAAGACTTTGATTATAAAATTTATCTTCTAATTGCAGGACATTCTTCATTTACAGAGGAAAACCCTTATACAAGTATAGCAGATGCACGTGAAATAGCTACGGATCTTGTTAGAAACACAAATATTGAAGATAACAGGTACCGGGCAGAAAGTATTATAAGATTGCTAGGCAATCTAGAAAAGTACGTGAAAAGGATAGAAGAAAACAAGAAAATTGGTGGATATTATGACGAAAACATTCAAATATGGAATAATGATGTTCAGACTGTTACAGCTCTGATTCAGTCCAATGTATTAGAATATACCTATTATGAAACAAAGGGTATGGAAACAGTCCGTAAAGAAGTATCGGAAAGCTTTGGAAGAATAAGCTTTTTAATTTTTGTTTTATTTGTTGTCTTAGTGCTAGCTGCCATATTTTTATCCTTTATTATTCCAAATAGTATAGTCAAACCTATCGAACATCTTGTCGAAACGACCAAAAAGGTGGCAAGAGGCGATCTTACAGTACGTGCAAATGTTTTAAAGGGCGGTGAGGTATCCGACTTAGGAAATTCTTTGAATATTATGATTGAAAAGATTGAAAACCTCTTAACGAAGGTTAAAATTGATGAAACTAATCTTCGTAAAGCAGAACTTGAACTTCTTCAGTCACAGATTAATCCGCATTTTTTATACAACACACTCGATACCATAGTATGGCTTGCTGAGTCGGGTAGGCAGGAAGATGTGGTTAAAATGGTCGGTGCTCTATCGGATTTCTTTCGCACATCCCTTAACTACGGCAACGGCATAGTTAACTTACGGGAGGAGGAACGTCACGTTCGAAGTTACCTGCAAATACAGCAGGTACGATATCAGGACATACTTCAGTATGAGATTAACTTTCCCGAAGAAATTAAAGATGCTATAATACCCAAAATTACTCTGCAGCCGCTTGTTGAAAATGCTCTTTATCACGGAATAAAGAACCGAAGGGGCAAGGGTATCATTGTGGTAAGTGCAGCTATTAATGACTATGACATTGAGATAAAAGTCAGTGATAATGGGATAGGGATGAATGAAGAACAGCTCAAACGGATTCAGCACAGGCTTTCTAATAGAGACAAAGAGGATGAAAAATATAGTAAACGTGAGTCCTATGGGATATACAATGTAAATGAACGTATTAAACTTAAATTTGGAGACAGTTATGGGCTTTCTGTTTCAAGTAAATATAATGAGGGGACTTGTGTAAGGATTAAAATACCCTATGAACAGATTTAGCAATAAATTATTCAAACAAAATCGAAAGAAAACCAACATTATATTGAAAATCATAAAATATTCAAACAAAGGCAAAAGAATCTGCATTGATAAAAAAAGTTGGCAATTGATATAATTTCTTTGTATGAATTTATTGTAGTGCAATAATTTGACGGGGGGATGATTTTAAGCATGAAAATTTTAAAACGAATTGTGGCAGCAGTATTAATTCTTTCAGTATTTTCAATGTTTGCAGGTTGTTCGAAACCAAACCAAAAGGAGCAGGAAGAGTTTACTGACCGATATATAGATATTCTGAAAATTAAAACATCCGACCGTGAAACTCCTATAAAGAACCTTAGCGGTGGAAATCAACAAAAGGTTATTTTAGCTCGATGGCTACTTACAAATCCCGATTTTCTGATACTAGATGAGCCTACTAGAGGCATAGACGTTGGTACAAAAACAGAAATCCAGCGTCTTGTGGTAAGCCTTGCGGAGCAGGGGAAAGCAGTAATGTTTATCTCCTCCGAAATTGAAGAAATGCTCAGAACATGCAAGAGAATGATTGTAATGCGAGATTTGTCAAAGGTAGGCGAGCTTTCGGGTAATGAAATAACCCAGGATAACATAATGAAAGCAATAGCAGGAGGGACCAATATATGAAAAAAACAAATTCAATAAAGCGTATTACACACATTCCGCTGTTTTTACCATTGGTTTGCCTGTTTTTAGTACTGCTTGTGAACCTTATACAAACGCCATCCTTCTTTAAAATAACTATACAAAACGGAGTGTTTTATGGTTATATCATTGATATAATAAACCGCTCGAGTGGGCTTATAATACTGGCGGTAGGAATGACACTTGTAGCAGCATCTTCAGGCGGAGCAGATATATCTGTAGGTGCGGTAAGTGCCCTCTGTGGTGCTGTTGTTGTAGCTATGCTTGGAACAGGTGAAGCATATCAAATGCCGTATGTTTTGAGCCTGTTATTCGGTCTTCTTATAGGTATAACTTGTGGTGCTGTCAATGGCTTTCTGGTTTCTTATTTGAAGGTTCAGCCGATGGTAGCAACGCTTATTTTGTTTACTGCAGGCAGGGGGATAGCTCAACTTGTCACTGGCAGCTTTATATTGTACGTTAAACCTGAACAGTTTGGATATCTCGGAGCATTTCTACCAGGAGTTCCTATTCCGACTCCTTGTTTTGTAGCAGCATTTGTAGTTTTTTTTACATGGCTTGTACTCAAAAAGACTTCCCTTGGCATGTATATTCAGTCGGTTGGTATTAACAGCAAGGCAAGTAGGTTGGTAGGAATTAATTCTAAGAGAATAATCTTTCTTACATATATATTTTGTGGTGTATGTGCTGCAATTGCGGGTTTTATCTCTGTGTCGCGCACAATGTCCATTGATGCCAACAATGTAGGACTTTATGTAGAACTCGATGCAATTTTGGCTGTAGCTATTGGCGGAAACAGCCTTACAGGTGGTAAATTTTCACTTGTGGGAAGTGTTATAGGTGCAATTACCATACAAGCTCTTACTACAACACTATACGCTATGCATGTGTCGGCAGACCAAATTCCACTTTACAAGGCAGTAGTTGTAATAATTATAGTTGCATTGCAATCACCTGTTATTAGGAAATGGTACAATAATGTAACATCAAAGATCAGCCATGGACATACTGCAAAGGAGGTGGGATAAATGAGCGAGGTCAAGCTTGTTTCATCTAAAACAAAAGGGTCAAATATTTTCGGGCTTATCAAGGGAAAACTTTTAGGTCATAACTTTCTATTGTTTGTCACAATCACACTATTTTTCATAATGTACATAGCAGGGCTGATTATATATAAAGATAAAAACTTTGGTAGTACTCAGGTTTTCCTGAATTTGATTATAAGTAATGCAGGTCTTATTATCACTGCTGTGGGTATGACGATGGTACTTATCATAGGTGGAATTGATATTTCAGTAGGTTCTGTAGTAGCTGTCACATGTATGATGCTTGCTGCTTTGATGGAAAAGGCACATGTCGGTGTTGTACCGGCAATCTTAATTGTACTTTTATTTGGCATGGTATTTGGTGGGATACAGGGTTGGCTGATTGCATACCTGAAAATTCAGCCGTTTATTGTCACTCTTGCGGGTATGTTTTTTGCACGAGGGTTAACCGCTGTCATAAGTCTTGAGATGATCACAATAACCAACAAAGCTTTCCTTAGCCTTGCCAGTTACAAGATTTATTTTCCTTTTGGCGGTACACTAAATAGAAAGGGGGTAATGGTCTATCCCTATATCTATCCCACGGTTATTCTTGCACTTTTTATACTATTGGCTGCCTTTTTTATGCTTAAATACACAAAATTCGGTAGAGCAATATACGCGGCAGGTGGCAGTGAGCAATCGGCAATGCTCATGGGACTTAATGTAAGGCGAACAAAGTTTATAGTTTACGTAATTAATGGCGTTCTTGCAACATTAGGCGGTATTGCCTTTTGCCTTAATACAACAGGAGCGTTTGTGGAGCTTGGTAAGGGCTTTGAGATGGATGCCATTGCTGCAACGGTTATAGGTGGAACACCACTTACTGGAGGTGTTGGAAATGTATTTGGAACTCTTTTTGGTGTGTTAATAAATGCTACAATAGAGACTTTTGTTTCTTTCCAAGGTAATTTGTCCTCATGGTGGTCAAAGATTATAATTGCGTCACTTCTGGGCTTTTTCATAACGCTACAAAGTCTGCTGGCTATGCGAAAGGAGAAGGTAAATACGAGCAGAGCTTCTTGAACTGGAATTTAGTTTGAGAATAACGGCACAAAAATATTATAAGCTGATAAGCAAAAAGACGAAATAGGTAATGTTAAACAGGCATCCCGGTTTAGGGGTGCCTGCTTAACATTAAAAAACTTTTCTATATAAAGACGGTATTCTAAATGCTGATAAGTATTGCTTTTGAATTGTAAAAGTAATACAAGAAACTAGGAACAGGTTTCATATTCTACTGTCATTTAATATAATGTATAAGTTGACAAAATTATCAGTATTACTATATACTTCCAGATACAATGTTCATTACTGTAAAAAAAGTAAGACTAACTGCAAAAGGGGAAAGTTTATTATAATAAAAACTTTATGTAATAGCTCGATGATTTTATAAATGAATATTATGAGATGCATCTCGTTATTGTGTAGATCAAAATCATTGTATCTAAAAAATTTTCATTATGATTAAAACGGAGATGATGCTAAAATGAGTCAAAATGATGAAAAAATTAAAATGATCAGGGAAGAAAGTATACCGAAAGTATTATTAAAATTAGGAATGCCTATAATAGTAGGAATGATGGTTAGTGCTCTATATAATTTGGTAGATGCATTTTTTGTAGGTGGATTAGGTACAAGTCAAATGGGGGCAGTGTCAGTAGTATTTCCACTATCACAAATTATTATTGGACTTGGTATGACCTTTGGTAGTGGAGCAGCGTCATACATATCTCGTCTTTTAGGAGAAGGAAATGATAAACAGGCAAACCGGACTGCTTCTACAGCAATATTAAGCAGTTTATTTATAGGTGCTATTTCAATTGTTTTTACCTTGTGTTACTTAGATAAAATATTAATTATTCTTGGTTCGACAGAAACAATATTGCCTTATGCTAGAGCCTATGCATTTATATATATTGGCGGGTCTATTATAAATATATTTAATGTTACAATGAACAATATGCTAACATCTGAAGGTGCAGCAAAACTTACAATGATTTCAATGTTGTTAGGTGGTGTTATAAATGCAATTTTAGACCCTATTTTTATTTATCCACTGGGATGGGGAGTACAAGGAGCAGCTATTGCTACAGTTGTTGCACAGTTTTCTACAGCACTCTTTTATATTTGGTATATTTTTGGGAAAAAAGGTTATTTGAAATTTTCAATAAAGTACTTTACATTCGACAAAACTATATACTGCCAAATATTCAAAATAGGGATACCATTACTTATATTCCAACTTCTGACTAGTTTTTCGATTGGGCTTACAAACACAGCAGCGAGGGACTATGGAGATTCGGTTGTAGCAACTACTGGAGTTATAACCCGTGTATTAGCTATAGGTACATTTATTGTCTTCGGCTATATGAAAGGCTTCCAGCCTGTAGCTGGATATAATTATGGAGCTAAAAACTATGATAGATTAAACAATGCAATTAGAGTTTCGCTGATATGGTCAACAGGGTTCTGTGTTTTTATTGCATTAATATTAGTTGTGTTTCCAGTACCCATTATTTCTATGTTTAGCAAAAACGATACCACAATGATTGATATTGGGAGCAGAGCATTAAGAGCAAATGGAATAATGTTTGCATTTTTTGGTTTTCAAATGTTATATGGATCACTTTTCTTAGCACTTGGAAAGGCAAAAGAAGGTGCTTTATTAAGTATGAGTAGACAGGGTATTTTCTTTATTCCGATTATCCTTGTTCTACCTCGTGTTATTGGATTAGATGGTGTTATATATGCTCAACCTGTTGCAGATTTTATTACAACTGTCTTAACGGGATTACTAGCTGTAAGGTTGCATAAAGAACTTAGAAATGCTAAAAGTGTTGATAATAAAAAATGGGAACATTCTAATGGAATTAATAAAAAGGAATTGAATGGGGCACATGTCTCAAACTAATTTTTTATTTGTAGAAGTATATTAAAGACAAAGATAGACGTGAAAAATTTAAGCGTTCTCTTTTTATTTGACAAAATTGAAGGCTGTTTATTAAGGTGGAGAAGCTTATAAGGAAGGCTGTAAGGTAGATTAGATAAAACCTATTGACTTGGATTTAAGGTTGAGGTAAAACATGGAAAAATATTGGAAGTGTATAATAGGTAAAATTGCTTGATCGTGCTGACTAGATAACTAGAGGCTGTGTTCAATTAGTAGAATGCGGTCTTTTTATTATTTCTTAAGAAAGTACATTAATTTTACAAAAAGTAAAATCTTTAAGTTGTAGAAGATGCAAGGCTTTCGAAAGAAATATAAGAGCGTACCAGTTAGGTTTTAAAGGGGTGTTAGACCCCTATGTTGTTTAGGTAATCTAGAAAAAATTTCATTTTTATACAACCAAACACTTTTTTAGTCGTGTAATATATGAGATGGATAATAAGAGTTGGTACTTGTTGAACTCAAAGTTTAATTAGGAACGGATAAAGGTCGTGGACAATGGAAGATTTTTTACTCATTAAACGTTGTCAAAGAGGAGATAAATCTGCATTTGAGGAGCTAATAACAAAATATCATCCTATTTTGTTTAAGTTTCTAATGAAACTATCTGGAGATTATCATACTGCTGAAGATTTGACGCAAGATACATTTGTAAAAATAATCAGAAACATTGACAGGTTTGATGTATACAAAAAGACAAGCTTTTCGACATATTTAATCACGGTTGCCAAAAATTGTTTCTATGATTATCTAAAAAGGAATAAGTGGCACAAAGATGATATAGATATTGAACAATATCTATCGAATGAGGATTTAAATGTTAGTTTAGAGGAAATTGTCATGAACAAAATTGATACTGAAATTGCACTCGAAAAGTTAACAAATTTATCAGAAGATCAGAGAATTGCAATAACTTTTAGGTATATTGAGGAGCTTACGTTGAAAGAGATAGCTGCTATTGTAGAAATAGAACCTAAAACGATAAAGAGTAGGATACACAATGGTATAGTTAAACTTCGGAAGCTGTTGGAAGGAAGTGAGTTAAATGGATAACCACTATAAGATGAGAACAGAAAAATTACTAATAGCCTTAAACAGTGAGATTGAAAAAAAGTGCTTATTACAAAAAGAAAAGTATAATGTCTTGCGGATGAAAAGACTATTTATAACATCTTGTTTGTGTACTATACTTTTATTCTTCTTCGGATATTTTTACTTTAATAACCTTACGAGTTTTATATGTATATTTTTTATTTACCAAGCAATAGCACTTGTAGTTGGCATATTGATTATTTTTAACTTTAACAGAAAGGTTGTGTAGAAATTGAGTAGTTCATTGAGTTTTATAAAGAAAGTAAACTTTAAAAGGGTTGCTATTGCTTATTTTATAGCTTCTATTATCCTTGTTACTGCCTGTATTGTAACTATAGTATATGTAATGAAGGACGAAATTCAATATGCTTCAGAATATACACAAATTTATAAAAAAGTTCAGAGGAATGGAATAGATGAGGATGTGACAAAGAGTGTTGAGAAGCTGGTAAAAAGTTTTCCTGTTATAAGAAATGGTTTTATCTTAGATAAGAGTGGAAATATTAGTTATAAGGTTAACGATAATATTGTTGGAGACCAAGATAAATTTGAACTAAAACCATATCAAATGAATTACAAATACTTTGAGGATAATATAAATAATAACATAATTTACAGAGTTGTTGAAGTAACCGGTTTTATCGTAACAGAGAATTTTATTAAGGATGTAAGTGCTGAAAAAAACAATCATAGTTATATTGACTTTTTTGATGACGAAGATGAGAATTCTGATATTTCATTTGTTTTAGACCTGACTGCTAAAGAATTGAAAATTCTCAATTACATTATTGATAATAAGAACGGAACTAGAATTTTACTCATTAGAGAAGTAGCAACAATACCGTCTGCAGATTTTATTTTTAGAGTTATACGCATAATTATTACTTTTGTCATTGCCTGCTTTTGGATTGGACTTGCATTGTGGGTTTATAAGGATGCTGATTTAAAATACATAAATGCACCACTCTGGGGGCTTCTTGTGTTATTAACAAATCTTGTGGGGTTGATTGTGTATATAATTATAAAGCAAAATGGGAAGGTTTGTAATGAATGTGGTGCAATCCAAGGTAAAGACAGTCTTTTCTGTGGCAAATGTGGTGTAAAGTTTATTGATACATGTCAACATTGTGACGGTATGTTAAACAGATTTGATGTATATTGTACAAAATGTGGAAATAGGCATTTGAATACTTTATAAAGCCAATTGTAAAATATTGCAAGAGTGGAAGATCCATTATTTGAATTTTTGTTTTAATTAACAATCCTTTCTTACATATTCTATCATAGCAAGTAGTTACTTTAGTAACGTGAAATATGTCACTATACAAAAATAATTAGTATAGTGACATATTTCATCTTGTCAAATTTTACTTAAACTTGTAAAATTTAATCATTAAAAAACGGAAGAATTATAAAAAATAACTTAATATTACATTAATTTTGGTTATATGAGATTCTAAAATAATATATTTTGTATTGCAAAATTGATAGAGATTTATAGAAACTTCAAATATATACTTATTAGGGTATCGTCTACTCTTTTTGAGGTTCAATAAGAAAAAAAAGATATAGAGAATTAGGATAATATTATTCGGGGTTTTATTCAACTAATTATTTCTAAGTCCAACTTTTGAATTCATAAGCAATGAAAAATGATGGATAAATCCAGCTTGAAAATGGATGAAATAAACAAAAAAGATAAAAAGGGGGAGAAAAAATGAATAATGTGCTTTATAGGGATTATAGAACCCTTGTTGATGTTCTTGAAGACAAAAAATGTATTAATGAAAAAGGTGTCACTTTTATAGAAAATGAAGACTATGAAAAGTTTGTTTCCTATGAAGATTTGTATAAAAACGCCCGACGTGTTCTGTATATTTTACAGTCTAAAAATATAAAACCTGGAAGCGAATTAGTGTTTCAGATTGATGACAATGAGAGCTTTGTAACACTTTTTTGGGCTTGTATATTAGGTGGTATCATTCCGGTTCCCATCACAGTAGGGACTATAGATGAACATAGATTAAAACTGTTTAAAATTTGGAAAATTCTGAATTCGCCTTATCTTGCCATTGATAGTAATTCCTATATAAAAATTGAGAGTTTTGGAAATAAAAATAACTTTGATGAGGTTGTGCATAATTGGAGTGATAAAATAGTCTTTTTAAATGAATTGGAGAATTTGTCTGAGTTTGGAGAAGTTGCAGAAATCATTGAGGATGATATTGCATTAATCCAATTTTCATCAGGCTCCACAGGTGACCCAAAAGGTGTAGTGGTTACACATAAAAATCTGGTAGTAAATACTAGTGCGGTTAATAAGGCATTGGAAATCGAAGATAATGATTGTGCACTAAGCTGGATGCCACTTACTCATGACATGGGGCTGATTGGTGTACATATAGCGAGTTTTGTTGCAGGTATCCAGCAGTACATTATGCCTACCGGCTTGTTTGTAAGAAGACCAACTCTATGGATGAGAAAAGTATCTGAGCATAGAGCAACCCAACTTTATTCACCAAATTTCGGATACAAACATTATCTGACCTTTTTTAAGCCGGAACAGGAAAGCGGTTTGGACTTGTCGTGTGTGAGATTTATATCTAATGGTGCAGAGCCTATATCAGTAGATTTGTGTTATGAGTTTTTACAGAGTTTGGCTCAATATGGACTTAAAAAGAATACTATACTTCCTTCATATGGTCTGGCTGAGGGTACTATTGGAGTATGTTTGGCTAAGGTTGGAAAGGAAATCGTTCCTATTTACCTTGATAGAAGAAGTTTAGATGTTGGAGATACTATAAAGGAAATAGAAGCGGATGATATAAATGCCCTAAGTTTCGTTTTTATAGGTCATTCAATTGATAATTGCTTTGTAAGAATAACTGATGACAAAAATAATATCTTTGACGACAATAAAATCGGACATATTCAGATAAGAGGTGATAATGTTACATCTAGATATTACAACAACAAAAAAGCTACATCAAACGCCATAACAAAAGATGGTTGGCTTGATACAGGTGACCTTGGTTTTATGAGAGAGGGTAAGCTAGTTATTACAGGGCGTGCGAAAGATATAATTTTTGTAAACGGACAAAACTTTTATCCCCATGATATTGAAAGGGTAGCTGAAAAAATAGATGAAATAGATCTCGGTAAAATTGCTGTTTGCGGTATATTTAATCAAGAAAAAAGGAAGGAAGAAATAGTAGCATTTGTATTGTTTAAAAAGTCGGAAGAAAAGTTTATACCTCTTCTTTTAGAACTTAAAGCTCTTATAGGCTCGCAACTTGGATTGGAACTAGCAAGTGTGATCCCTGTAAAAAAGATGCCAAAAACCACTAGTGGAAAAGTTCAGAGGTTTAAGTTGGCACAATGGTATCAGAATGGAGAATATGATTCTGTCAGGGAAAAGATTGAAAAGCTGGTTTTAAAGGAGATTAAAAACAATGGACAAGAGATTCAAGAGGGAAACAATGAAAGATATGATGAAAATGAGAGTAAAAAATTGGAGGAAATGCTTCTAAATATATGTAGAAAGTTTGAGGGATTCGAACATATAGGAGTTGATGATAACTTCTTTAAAGTTGGGGTGGAATCATTAGCTTTGACGCAATTTCACTCAAAAATAGAAGAGTTGTATCCTGGGATGGTTGAAATGGCAGATGTTTTTGATAATCCTTCAATTCGTAAGGTTGCAAAATTAATAAGTATCAAGAAATTGGCTGCTTTAAAGTACGAAAAATCTGAATTTATAAAACAAGAGTTTAATCAAATTGATGAAATTCAAAATGTAATTGATGAAATGGAAACAGGGAATATCTCTATGGACAAGGCACTCGAGAAACTGAAATTAATATAAAGCTGAGTCCTTCATTCGGAGTATTCAACTTCTGATTTAATAAAACCAACGTAACTATGTTACGAATTTATTATACTAAGGGGGATATATTTGTGGAAGAAATCTATAGACTGATTTTGCAAAACACCAGTGATGGAAAATTAGATAAAAAAACGGCAGTACAGTTGATTTCCAAGTTAAAGGACAGCAATAAAAAGAGTTCTCAATATTCTAAAGATATTGCTATAATTGGTGTATCTGCGAAACTACCTATGGCAAACAATACTGATGTGTTCTGGAATAATATTTTAAATGGTGTAGATTGTGTCAGAGATTTTTCAGGACAGAGAAAAAGTGATATTGATGATTATTTTGCCAGTAAGAATATTAATGCTAGCGATATAGAATACTACGCAGGTGCTTTTCTTGATGAAATTGATAAGTTTGACTATAAATTTTTTGGACTTTCATTAGAAGAAGCCCGAACAATGGACCCTGGTCAGAGAATGTTTTTAGAAACTGTATATAATTTGTTAGAGGATTCCGGATACACTACAAAAAGCCTAATTGGCAGCAATACCGGAGTGTATGTAGGATATTCAAATAATATTAAGGACAGTTATGGAAGAATAGTTTATGAGAATGGGGATTTAGGTGGCAATTCAATTATTGGTAATTTGTCAACAATAATAGCCAACCGAGTTTCATATTTATTAGATTTAAAGGGTCCAAGTATGGTAATTGACACAGCTTGTTCTTCATCACTTGTGGCGGTTGCAACTGCAAGTAATGCTATTCGTGATGGAATATGTGACATGGCGATTGCCGGTGGGGTAAGGGTGTGCCTGATGCCGGTTGATAGCATAAACGAAAGACTAGGTATTGAATCGACCGATGGAAGAACAAGAGCATTTGATGACGATGCAAACGGTACTGGTTTAGGTGAAGGCGTAGCTGCCGTACTGCTAAAACGTCTTGATAAGGCAGTTGAGGATAATGATAACATTTACGCTGTCATAAAAGGCATAGCATTAAATCAGGATGGTAACTCTATTGGAATGACTGCACCAAATCCAGCGTCACAATCGGAATTAATCATTAAGGCATGGAAAGATGCTGATATAGATCCGGAAACAATTACGTATATTGAAGCTCATGGCACTGCTACTAACCTTGGAGATCCTACAGAAATAAAAGGGTTTAATAATGCTTTTGGGAAATTTACTCAAAAGAAACAGTTTTGTGCCATAAGTTCAGTTAAATCTAATATAGGGCATCTTTATGAAGCTGCCGGAATAGCTAACGTAATAAAAGCTGCGTTAGCCTTAAGACACAAAAAGATACCACCGTCAATATTATTTGAAAAACCCAACCGTTACATTGATTTTACAGGGTCTAGTGTTTATGTCAACACAAGAGCAAGAGAATGGATTACTGATGGATTTCCGAGACGCTGCGGAGTTAGTTCTTTTGGAATTGGAGGTACTAACTGTCACATAGTTTTTGAAGAAGCTCCAAAGTTAGAAGAAAGGTTTCCTGTCCAAAGTGATTTGAATATCTTGTCAATTTCAGCAAAATCTGAAGAATCGCTAAATATTCTTATTCAAAACTATATTTCATTCTTAAAGGAAGACGAAGATGTTAATTTGTCTGATGTCTGTTATACAGCACATTGTGCAAGAGAGCATTACAACTATAGATTTGCAGTCATAGCCCGTGATAAGGAAGACTTAATTGAAAAATTGACAAACAGAAATAAATTAAATAGTGAACCACTACAAATTTATTATGGAAATGTACAGATGGTTGAAGATGGTAAGACGCAAAAGGAAGGCAATAACTTGACCTTGCAAGACATTAATGAAATTAATAATAAACTAAATATACTTCTTCAGGATTTTAATAATACAGGCAAAAAAGTGATTGAATTAGCAGAGGAAATTTGTAAGCTTTATATAAAAGGTGGAGAGGGTAATTGGGATTTATTGTACAAAAATGAGAGTGTAAGAAAGGAGAGAATCCCACTATATCCTTATGAAAGAAGTCGCTGCTGGCTGGAGATGAAGAAAGGGGCACATAGCCAAGATTGTGCTGTTAGCAACTCTAGAACCATAGGACCGGAAAATAAAACAGAAAATATTAAACTTAAAGAAGACAGCATTAATTCTAACTATAATGCCGAAGAAGAATTGGTACGTATTTTTAGAGAAGTGCTGGAAATAGATGATATCGGAATAGAAGAAAATTTGTTTGATCTAGGAATTGATTCACTGGTGATGGTTGATATAGTAAACAAGATTAATAAGGAATTAAAAGTTAAGGTGACTTATAACCAGTTTATTAGAAAAGGAACTATCAAGGAGCTGGCTATAATGATATCAGGTGATAAATCCAATGTCAGTGAACAGTTGGTATATCCTACCATAACACCTGATCCTGAGAATATGTATGAGTCGTTTCCATTAACAGAAGTACAGACAGCATACCTAATGGGGAGAAGTGAAATTTTTGATATAGGAAATACATCTACTCATGGGTATATGGAAATTGAAACAAAGCTGGATATTTCTAGATTGAATATAGCAATTAAAAAGGTTTTTGAAAAGCATCCGATGCTAAGGGCTGTTTTCGATGATGAAAATTCACAAAGAATACTAAAAAATGTTCCGGAGTATACTATTGAATATGAGGATTTAAGTGCAATCGATTCTGATGGTCAAAAGGATAGGATAATAAAAGAAAGAGAAAGAATGTCCCACTATATGTTTGATCCTAAAAAGTGGCCACTGGTTGAATTAAAGGTTTTCAAGCTTTCAGAAGACACTAATTATCTGTTCCTCGGATTGGATATGTTGATTGCGGATGGTGCTAGTATACAGATATTTATGAATGAGTTGGTTAAGTACTGTGAGCACCCGGAAGAAACACCAGAAAAAATATCCTTAACCTTTAGAGATTATATGATGGCGTATAAAGAGTTCAAAAAATCCGAGACATACAAGAAGGACAAGGTCTTCTGGTTGTCAAAAATAGAAGATTTTCCAACTGCTCCTTCTTTACCGCTGGCTAAAGATCCTTCACTTATTTCAAAGCCTAAATTCAGACGCTTGAGTAGGTCCTTTGAGAAGATTGAGTGGGAAAAGTTTAGAAAGAAGGCAAAGGAGAACAACCTTACACCTTCAGCTGTTCTGTGTGCAGCTTATGCATCTGTTCTTGGCTTATGGAGCAATCAATCAAGTCTTGCATTAAACCTGACAGTATTCAATAGGTATCCTTTCCATCCGGATGTAAATAAGATTATTGGAGATTTTACATCAGTTCTATTACTTGATGTTAATCTTAAATCGGGAGATACATTTTTAGAGTGTGCAAAGAGCCTTCAGGAAACATTGTTAGATGCACTAGAGCATAGACACTACGAAGGAGTCGAGTTTATCCGTGAAATATCTAAACATCGAAATCTTGGGACAAGAGCAGCAATGCCTATTGTCTTTACTAGTTTGCTTCTAAGTGACCGGCAAGATGATGAACGTCAAAAATCTCTTGGAAGTATAAAAAATGTTGTAAGTCAGACACCTCAGGTTTTTATTGATCATCAGGCATCCGACTTAAACGGAATATTGACCTTGAGTTGGGATTATGTAGAAGAGTTGTTTGATAAAAGAGATATTGAAGCAATGTTTGAACAATATGTTCATACAGTATCTGCTTTTATTGAGTCGGATGAGAAGCTGAAAGTACAGTTATCAAACGATGACAGGATTTTATTGGAGCAATATAATCGTACTAGGGAAGATATTTCGCCTACGACTCTGCATCACTTATTTGTTCAACAGGCTAAAAGGACTCCAAACAATAGTGCGGTGATTTTTAATGATAACTATATGACCTATGAAGAGCTCCATAAGAAGTCAAATCAGGTTGCTGCCTATTTAAAAGAGCGTGGAGTTAAGAGAAATGAATATGTAGGAGTTCTGACAAAGAGGTGCATAGACTCGATAGTAAACATTATGGGTGTACTAAAAGCAGGTGGTGCATATGTGCCTATAGACCCTGGATATCCTGAAGAGAGAAGGAATTATATTGTTGAAAAGAGCAATTGCAAAACAATATTGACAGAGGAAACTTATATTAATGAAGAGATATTCAAGTATCCTGAAAAAGATATTATTATCGTTAACCAACCTGAGGATGTAGCCTATGCTATTTTCACTTCGGGGAGTACAGGAACTCCAAAAGGAGTTGTTATAACCCATAAAGCCGCTGCTAACACAATAATAGATATAAACAATAAGTTTAATGTAAATGAAAAAGACCGTATTATAGGAATTTCTTCAATGTGTTTTGATCTTTCGGTATATGATATTTTTGGGTCTTTAAGTACTGGTGCTGCACTTGTTATGGTGGCAGATCAGAGAGATATCATGGATTTAATACATGTCGTAGACAAATATAACGTCACTATATGGAATTCGGTACCTGCAATTATGAACGCAGCGATAGAATGTATGGATGATGGATCAAATAAAATATGCCACAGCAAAATAAATGACATTGATATATATAGAAAAGACCTTCAAAATCAGGAAGCTATTAAAGATATGTATTATTGGTCACCAATACGTAACTGGAAGAAAGAAAGAGGAAGACTATTTATTGGGGATTATGAATGCCCAGATTTTGCGGTCAGTCTTTTTCCGGAATTTTATTTCAAAGCTCAAAGCGGTGTTAGAAAGGAAGTACTGATTAATGAATTTAATCATCTAGATCGCTCAAGACTAATTAGGTTTATTGATGAGTTGATCCAAAATAGAATTTTAGTGTCGTCAATTCTTACACCTAAGGAAATATTCTCAACTCAGAACAATTTGTATAAAAACATATATACTGATGAAATTATATTTGTTGAAGAGGCTTATAAGAAATATAAGAATATTCAGATGAACAGAACATTCAAGGGAGGTACTGGCGAAGAGATAAGCTTTGAGACAGAAGTAGAGTATCCTTCAATTATTTCAAACCGACGTTCATGTAGAAGCTTCAACGAAGATGAGAAAGTTTCCTTCGAAACCTTTGTAAAAACTATATCGGTGTTTAAGCAAAAAAGGGATAAAGATAATATATGCTACAATTATGCATGCTCAGGAGGCCTTTATCCAATTGACATATTCATCTTTGTTAAAGAAGGAAGAGTTGAGGGGCTCAAAGAGGGATTATACTATTACAATCCTTTAAATAACAGTATACAGTTGGTTCGTGATGGAGTTACCATATCAGATACTGCCCACTACCATACAAATAAAAGTATATTCAGATCATCTGCATTCTCAATTTTCTTTGTTTATAATGCTGATGTTACTATGCCCAAATATGGAGGGAATGGTTATTATTACTCGTTTATTGATACTGGAATAATGGTTTCTACGCTAACAACAGTGGGTGAACTGCTTGGTTTAGGAGTTTGTTCCATTGGAGATATGATGTTTGAAAGAATACAGGAGAATTTCAACTTTACTGAAAATCAACAGTGGATTCATACAGTTGAGGTTGGGCTCAAGAAAAATGTTCAGGAGATTTCACAAGACATAATCAGATTGAAGCCCTTTGAAACTGCATCTTCTGAGAGTTGTTCGAAAAAAGGTGAAGTGAACGAGTATGTTGCGTTGAAAAAGGAACAGAGTCAAATAAATTATCTGACAGCGGCTAAGACAGACAGCTATAATAGCTTAGAAGAAGCTTTGAGAAGTGAAAGTTTAAGGCTTGTCCTCTTAAGTGGAGATTGGATTCCACTTTCACTTCCGGACAAGATAAAATTGCATTACAAAAATGCTCAAATTGTTAGTTTGGGTGGTGCAACCGAAGGGTCAATTTGGTCGATATATTATCCAATTAATAAGGTTGAAAAGGAATGGAATAGCATTCCATACGGTATGCCATTGGCCAATCAGACTTTCTATGTACTAAATTACAATTTGGAAATATGTCCTGTTGGAGTTCAAGGCGAATTGTACATAGGTGGAGATGGTGTTGCAGAAGGTTACCTCAATGACGAAGAGAAAACAAATAATTCCTTCATAAATCATCCTGAATATGGACGTTTATATAAAACCGGAGATTATGGAGCAATGAAAAGAGAGGGATATATTGAGTTCCAGGGAAGGAAAGACCACCAGATAAAAATTAGAGGTTACAGGGTTGAGTTAGGAGAGATTGAAAGCTGTATTATTAAGTATGAAGGTGTGAATAATGCTGTTGTCATAGATCGCCAAGATTCAAGTGAAAAGAAGTATTTGTGTGCATATTTCATTGCAAGCCACAAAATTAGACCTTCAGATATTAAAGATCACCTGTCAAAATTATTACCTGCTTACATGGTGCCATCTTATTTTGTACAAATTGACAGTATACCTCTTACATCCAATGGAAAGGTTGACAGGAAAGCTTTACCTGAGCCTAAGGTTAGAGAAGATGAGGATAAAGTATATAAAGTAGCTGGCACCAAAACAGAAGAAATACTGCTAGATTTGTGGAAGAGGTTTTTAAATGTAGAAATGGCAAGTGTGGATGATAATTTCTTCGATTATGGAGGAGACTCACTCCTATTAGTAAAGGTACATAATGAATTGGTAAAAATGTATCCCGGCAGGGTACGATTAATCGATATTTTTAATAATCCCACAATAGCTAAACTAGCTGCGTTTATCGACCAGGAAGAGCAGAAGACGAGGAAAATATTACAGCTTGACGGTGTTGTTCTGACCGAGGAATATGTTGCGTGCTGCTATGATGATAATTACACTGGCAGAAAATCAGAATTTAAGTTCAGCATAAAAGATGGTCTGTACGAAGAAATGGAGAGAATTTCAAAAATAGCCGGTGTTGAAAAAGAAGATGTTATTGCAGCTTGTGTAATGTATCTGCTAGCAAAGATATCTGGTAATGAAAAGGTTGTAATACAAATGATGGTAATCGACAGTAACATTGTAAAACCTGTGCATGTTGACTTAGAAGGGCTTCAGGATTTTATCCAACTTCTAGTAATTGTAAATCGGAAGAAAAAAGAAGAATGCTGTGATATAAAATGCGTTGAAGAATTAAGCGGTGCCTTTGTAGAAAGAAAGGGAACATTAATAATACCTTTCATTTATAAGGAAGAACTTATAAAAAGTAGAGAGGAATTACAGAATTTTTATGATATAGCATTTGGAATAAGTGAATTGAAGGATGGTATTGAATTAATGTGTGAATATGATTCAGTTCGCATTAAGGAAGAGAAAATTGAAGAAATGATTGATATGTTTATGCACATTACAGATGTACTGTTAAAGAGTATCAGTAGATAAATCTATCATATTATGGAGGACAAGATGGCAAAGGGATTGTTAGAATTAGTTGAGTTGGGTGATGTTATTTCAACTAGTCCGGTGGATAAGGTAAAGGTATCACAAAAGGAAATAGCTATAATAGGAATGGCACTTAGGTTTCCTATGGCTGACAATGTGGACTCATACTGGGAAAATATAAGGAACGGAGTAAATTGTATTTCTGATTTCCCGGAGCACAGAAGTGCGGTTATGAAAAAGTACATTGAGAATGGAGGGTTTAGAAAACATAAATTTATGTCAGGTAACCCTAAAGAGATTAATTTTGAAAAAGGCGGGTATCTTGATGAAATATCTGAATTTGACCATGTATTCTTCAGGCTTGCACCAAAGGATGCGAGGTTAATTGACCCTCAACAGAGGCTCTTTCTTGAGACTGGTTTTAAGGCAATTGATGATGCGGGGTATGGCGGGGATAAGATAAGAGGTTCAAGAACGGGTGTATTCGCGGGTTTTATGAGGGATTATGTGCTTGATTATCTTGAATATGCCGCTAATACTGAAAGTTATATTGATCCGGAAATTATTATAACCAACATGTCATCACTTATTGCAGGAAGATTGTCCTATACTCTTGATTTACACGGTCCGGCTATGTGCTATGATACTACATGTTCGTCTGCACTGCTAGCTGTGCATTATGCCGTACAGAGTCTAAGGACAGGAGAATGTGAGATGGCTATTGCTGGTGGTGTTAAACTTAGATTGCTTCCATATAATTTTGAACATAGATTGGGAATAGAATCTTCCGATGATTTTGTCAGAACCTTTGATAACGAGGCAGACGGCACTTTGTGGGGGGAAGGAGTAGCAGCGGTACTACTTAAACCCTTAAGTAAAGCAATAAGGGACAGGGATAATATCCATGCAGTAATTAAGGGAAGTGCAGTAAACCAGGATGGAAGCTCTGTCGGAATAGCTGCTCCTAATGCTCTTGCTCAGGAGGACGTAGTGCTAAAAGCGTGGCAAGATGCACGTATTAATCCTGAAAGGATATCCTATGTGGAGACACATGGTACCGCAACTCAGCTTGGAGATACTATCGAAATGGAAGGACTTATGAGAGCTTTCAGAAAGCATACAGATAAGAAACAGTTTTGTGCCGTTAGTTCTGTCAAGCCAAATATTGGACATCTTGAATGTGCATCAGGCATGGCGGGCTTGATTAAAGCAGTGATGGCTCTAAAAAATAAGGAAATTCCACCTTCCATCAATTTTATCAAACCTAATAGGAATATTGAGTTTGAGAATTCACCCATGTATGTAAATACACGTGCAAGAAAATGGACTACAGATAGTGAATTGGCGTTATGTGGAGTTAATTCCTTTGGAATGAGCGGTACCAACTGTCATATGATTCTTGAGGAATTTTGCAAATAACATAAAACATACTAAGAATAAGTAAAGGAAGGTGCTGTTAATGAAAACTATCGGAGTTATTGGAGCCGGAGTTATGGGTAAAGGTGTAGCTCAAAATGCTGTACAATCTGGATACAAAGTAGTTTTAATTGATGTTTCATTAGAAATATTGCAGAAAGCTAAAGAGGATATTTATAACAATATTCGGTATCAAATGCTTTTTAATAAAGGCAGTAATGCACAAGATCCGGATGAAGCATTGGAAAAGCTCATGCTTTCAACTGATTATAATTCACTTAATAATGTGGATTTTTTAATAGAAAATGTTCCTGAAAAGTGGGAAACAAAAAAGAAGGTATATAAACAGATAGACAATATTTGTCCTTCTCACTGTATTATTTTGGTTAATACGTCTTGCATTTCAATTACAAAGGTTGCAGCATTAACTTCGAGACCGGACAAGGTAATAGGTACTCATTTTATGAATCCTGTACCTATGAAAACCACAATTGAGGTAATAAAAGGCTATCATACATCCCAAGAAACTATTGAAAGTACAAAAGGACTTCTTGCCGACATGGGAAAGGAATGTATTATAGTTAATGACTATCCGGGATTTGTTTCAAACAGACTATCGCATTTATTGATGAATGAAGCTGCGTTTGTTGTACAAGATCAGGTGGCATCACCTGAAGAAGTTGATGATATTTTTAAGAAGTGTTTCGGACATAAAATGGGACCTTTAGAGACTGCAGATTTGATAGGACTTGATACAGTAGCAGATTCTCTGGACATTTTATATGAAAGTTACCAGGATTCTAAGTTTAGATGTTGTCCGCTGCTCAGAAAGATGGTGGATGCAGGTTTGGTTGGCAGGAAAAGCGGTCAGGGATTTTATGAATATGAAATATAAAATAAATATATCAGAAAGGATGAATTAAAAAATGGAAGAAATAAAAGGCAAAATAAAAGTATTCTTATCAAGGTTTTTCAGAAAGCATGAATTGGGTGACGATGAAAACATATTCGAATTGGGATTTGTAAATTCTCTTTTTGCAATGCAGTTGATAATGTTCTTAGAAAAAGAGTTTTCTATAAGAGTTGAAAACAAGGATATGGATTTGAATAACTTCAAAACAATAAATTCTACAGTATCATTCATTGAAAGTAAGATGAATTTAGTGGAGGCAAAATAGTATTACAAAGCCTTTAAGAATATACTGATACTTTGTAATAGAAATTATGCAAGAAGAATGCACGATTAAGGATAGAAGAAGGGTTCTATAATTAACAGTGAAGAGAGGTTATGTAGATGAAAATAGAACTTAGTAGTGAACAGAAAATAATAAAAGACCAATTCAAAGAATTCACAGATAAAGAAATAATACCCTATGCAAAGCAAAATGATTATGAGGAAACGGTATCTAAAGAGCTTATTTGTAAAGTGGCAGAAAAAGGTTATTTAGGTTCCATGATACCAAAGGAATATGGTGGTATGGGTCTGGATATGGTTAGTATAGGAATTTTAAATGAAGAAATAGGAAGAGGTTGCTCCTCTGTAAGAAGCTTATTAACAGTCCACGGCATGGTTGCTCTAGCTATTTTGAGGTGGGGGGACAAAAAGAAAAGAGACTATTGGTTGCCCAAAATGGCTAAAGGTGAAGTTATAGGTGCTTTTGCATTGACAGAACCAGAAGTGGGTAGTGATGCAAAAAGTGTAAAGACTAACGCTCTTTTGGAAAACAACCAATATGTCTTAAATGGAACAAAAAAATGGACAACCATGGGACAAATAGCTGATATATTCTTAGTATTTGCACAATGTGACGGGAAACCTACAGCTTTTCTGGTTGAACGAAGTACTCCCGGTTTTTCAATCCAACCAATAAAGGGATTGCTTGGTGCAAGAGCATCAATGATTGCTGAACTTAAGTTTGAAGATTGTCATGTGCCGGAAGACAGTATTATTGGTACTGTTGGAACAGGTCTTACTCATGTTGCACTCTCTAGTTTGGATTATGGAAGATACACTATTGCCTGTGGATGTGTGGGACTAGGACAGGCCTGTTTGGAAGCGAGCATACGTTATTCAAGAAAAAGAAAACAATTCGGGGCACCTTTGAGGCAAAATCAACTTATACAGAAAATGATAACTGAGATGTTTGTAGATATAAAGGCGGCAAGATTGTTGTGTTACAATGCAGGATATTTGAAAGATGTTGGTGACCCTGATTCTATTATGGAGACGTGGAATGCAAAATACTTTGCGTCAAAGATTGTAAATAAGATATCCAGTGATACGGTACAAATTCACGGTGCCAATGGATGCTGTAGTGATTATCCTGTAGAAAGGTATTTTAGGGATGCAAGGATTAATGAAATTATAGAAGGAACAACCCAAATGCATGAAGTTTTAATTGCAACAAATGCCTTTAGAAATTATTAAGGTAATTCCATAAGAACTTTGCAATTGCACCTTTCAAAAATCTACTTTGACGGGTTTTGAGCAAAAATTTGTATAAGTTGGGGAGGGTTAAAATGAATACAGTTGCAGTACAAGAAAAAAAAGTTAATGCTGATGAAAAAGGAGAGGAAAAAAAGGTTAAGTGTGTGGTATGGGATTTGGATAATACTATTTGGGATGGTGTTCTCCTAGAAGATGAGAATGTTGTACTTCGTGATGGAGTAGTAGATATTATAAAGGAACTTGATCAAAGAGGTATGTTACAGTCTATAGCAAGCAAGAATGAGTATGATCTTGCTATGGGGAAGCTTAAGGAAATGGGGTTAGACGAATATTTCTTATATCCTCAGATAAACTGGAATTCAAAATCCATATCAATAAAGACTATAGCTCAGTCAATTAATATTGGGATTGATTCTCTTGCATTTATTGATGATCAATCCTTTGAACTTGAGGAAGTTGCGTTTACGCACAAGGATGTATTATGTTTAAGGGCTCAGGAACTTGAAAAGATACTGAATTTGCCGCAAATGAATCCGAAGTTTATTACAGAAGATTCAAAAATTAGAAGATTAATGTATCAAAGCGATATTGAAAGAAAGAAAATAGAGGAAAACTATGAGGGTCCTCAAGAAGAATTTTTGTCAACTCTTAACATGGTATTTACAATTTCACCAGTAGGTGACGGAGATTTGCAAAGAGCCGAAGAACTTACTGTAAGAACTCATCAGTTGAACACAACGGGATATACATATTCCTATGAAGATTTGGATGCTTTTAGGAAGTCGGAAAAACATAAACTTTTAATTTCAAGTTTGGATGATAAGTATGGAACTTACGGGAAAATAGGTCTTTGCCTTGTTGAGTGCGAGTCGGAATTTTGGGTATTAAAACTTTTACTTATGTCATGTCGTGTTATGTCAAGGGGTGTAGGCACTGTAATGCTGAATCATATAATGAGCCTTGCAAAGAAGGAAGGAAAACGCTTGCGTGCCGAGTTTGTTTCAAATGACAGAAATCGCATGATGTATGTTACTTTTAAGTTTGCTGGATTTAAAGAAATCGATCAAGTGGGAGATATGGTGATTCTTGAGAATGATCTCGAACATGTTCAGGCCTTTCCTGAATATCTTGAGGTAAAAATTATAGAGTAATAAATATTGCAATTATGTTTAGCTATTTAATTTAGAAGCAATAGGAGTGAATCAAATGGAGAAGATTGCTTTTTTGTTCCCTGGTCAGGGGGCTCAATATGTTGGAATGTCAAAAAATTTATATGATAATTATGCAATAGTCAAAGAAACTTTTCATGAAGCAGATGATGTCTTAGGCTTTAAACTATCCGAGTTGTGTTTTGAAGGAAGTTTGGTAGATTTATGTAAAATAGAAAATATGTTCCCCGCTCTTTTGGTATCTGCTGTAGCATCATATCGGGTATACATGAAGGAAATTGGTATAACTCCACAGTTTTGTGCAGGTCATAGTTTGGGTGAATACTCTGCACTTACATGTGCAGGTGTACTTCAATTTTCCGATGCAGTAAAAATTGTAGCAAAAAGAGGGCAGTTGGCTCAGGAAGAAGCTGATGCTCAAACTGGAGCAATGACAATTATTGATAAGATAGATGCAGCTGTAGTAGAAGATGAATGTATTAAGGCTTCAATAGATAGTGAAAAGGTATATATTTCATGCTTTAATTCACCGGCACAGGTTGCTGTTTCAGGTCATCGTGAAGCTGTTCGGAGAGTTGAGGACAGGGTTTTAGAATTGGGAGGACAGATATCTCCTCTTATGGACTCAGCTCCATTTCATAGTCCGTTAATGATAAATGTAGCAGATAAGTTACATGCAGAATTAGAGAAGTATCCCATAGGAAATTTCAGATATCCAGTCATATCCAATGTTACGGGGAAACCCTATTCGTCGAAAAGTAAGGTCATAAAGCTTTTGACTGACCAGATTATGTATCCTGTTCAGTGGCAGAATACTATGAAATACTTTGAGGCATATGGAATAACAGTTGTTGTAGATATGGGGTCTATGAACGTTCTTGATACTTTAGTAGCTGCTAATACAAAGGGTCTTAAGTCCTTCTGTTTTGGCGATAAGGAAAATCGCAAAGCATTGACCAAACAGCTATTATCTTCCTCAAATATGAGCAGGAGTGTACCTACTTTTATTACTAAGTGTCTGGCAGCAGCAGTTTCTTTGCCTAATTTGAATTATAATAATGACGAATACCAAAAAGGTGTGGTAGAACCGTATAAAAAAATTCAAGATATGCAGATTACATTGGAGAAGTTAGGCTTGCCGCCATCAAAGGAGCAGATGGATGAAGCGATTAATGCACTACTTTTGATAATGAAGACAAAAAAAGTTTTTGACGAAGAACAAAAGGAAGTGATCAGTCAAATAATAGAAGAGACAGGGACTACATATTATTACAAAGAACTAGTTGTGTAATGGGGCAACTGTCGCATGCAGAATTTAAGATAATTAAAGAGTTGTGCTTTGTATAAATAGGGGGATGTTATGAATACAAATTCCAAGAATATGAACATACTTGCAATGTCCGCTGTTGACCAGAACACACTGCTCGAACTGGTTAATGAATATGATGTGTTTTTTAAGAACAAAGAATATGTTAACCTGGCAGATGTGTGTTATACAGCTAATACGGGAAGAGGGCACTATAACTATAGACTTGCATTTGTGTTTGAAAACAGGTTTGATTTAATTGAAAAGATTAAGATGATAAAGGAATCGGATTTGGAAAGTAAAACTGATGTAGGCATTTATTATGGATATACCGAAAAGTTAAAGGGAAGAAAGCTCGACAACATTGATAATGGCGGAATACATAATATAATAAAAACCAGTACAAGTTGTGGGGAAGCAGTAAACAAAATGGCAGAGTTATATATCAAAGGAGAGACTCTAAACTGGGATGAACTATATGAAGATGAAAAGAGATGGAGAGTAAGTGTACCGGTTTACCCATTTGCAAAAATAAAATGTTGGGCTTTTAATGAGGAGGAATTTGGACAGCAATATGAAAGCGAGAATATATTAAATGAAAATGTCCATCAAGAGTCATACAACGGGATGAACAATTGTACAAAGCAGTTAGAAAGGGAGTTAAGTTTACCAAATTTCAAATTGAATTATTTATATAACAAAAAGGACGTTTTTAAGAAAGAAGAAATTGAAATTGAATTTAGTAAGAGCTTTTGTGGTAGGTTAATAGTAGCTAGTAAAGAGAATTTTCAGGAGCTTTACATATTACTGTTGGCGGGAATAGAGTTTCTATTATACAAGTATTCAGGTAAAGAAGATATAATTGTATTTATTCCTTCTAATTTTGAAGGTGAACGCCGATTAATAAATCCTATTGTGCCTATTAGGACTAAGTTTGAAAATTGTAGGACTTTTAGTGACTTTTTGACGGTAACCAGAGAAAACTATATAAAGGCAAATGAAAATAAGCAAGGGTCCGAGAAAAACATAGGAGATTTTCCTGGAGTAGAGTATCAGAACTCAAGACCTGTCTTAAATACTATTGTTACGCTTAATGAACTGCATAAAAGTGGGCAAATAGAGGATGTTATGTTCAATACTGCTTTTCATTTCTTCTATGAAAGTAATACCCTAAAGGTCAATATAGAATATAATGGAGTATTCATTGAAAAAACTTTTATTAAAGGAATTGTAAAACACTTGGAAAACTTTTTTGAGGTAATATTAAGTTGCTATGATATTGATCTGAAGGCTATTGATATAATTAATTCAAAGGAAAAACTGCAATTAAAAAATGGAGCAGGCATAAGTGAGTTAAAAATACAAGATGTTTATGATCTGTCTAATGTTCAGGTAAGTCAGTTTATTAAAAAGCCATATAGTGACATGGATAGTTCTGATATTAAGTTGTATTTAGCGAATAACAATGGTTTTTGCCCAGTAGGGGTAGCAGGTGAGATATACATATCATCAATAAGTATAGATAAAATAGCTGACAAAGATTTTGACGGAATTACGGATGATTCTTTGGTAAAAGGTATTACTTTATATAAGACCGGTCACTTGGGTATGTGGACAGAGGATGGCAATATGAGTTATATTGGACCGCAATCCCAGCAAGTTGATGTAAAGGGGCACTGTTTTAACTTAAGGAGAATAGAAGTTATTCTAAAAAAGTATACCGGTATAAAAGATGTAGCTGTAATAGATATTGAAAAAGAGTTTTGTGTTTATTTGGTTTGTGGAGATAGACTAGAAGAAAAAGAGGTGAAATTATTCTTAGAAAAGTATATACCAGAATATATGATGCCAAAATATTTCATGTTTGTTGAGAAAATAGTAAGAACATTAGATGGAGAAGTTGATACTGGTTTTCTTCCAGATCCTTTAGCTATTATACACGAAAACAGTGGAAAAATACTGCCTAAAAGTAAAATAGAAAAGAGACTTGCTGAGGCTTGGCAGAGAGTACTTGGAATAAGGGAGTTTGATGTTAACGACCACTTTTTTGAATTAGGAGGCAACTCCATGAAGGCTGTTCAGATTGCTGCCTATTTGAAAAAATATAATTATATTATGGAATATAAAGATTTGATAAAATACCCGACTATTGAGAAGTTGAGTAAGCACATATCTGTAGCAGGATGACAGGAAAAAGACATGTGGATTGAGAGTCTTTGTCAATGCCATCATGCTTGCATATATGTTTCATATGCGGGCAAGTACTAAATGTATTGGTGTTTGCTCTGCATGTGCTTACATTTTTATAGATTTTTTTACTGCAAATATTGCAAGCTGAGTCCGATCTTTTATGTTTGTTTTAAGGAATAGGGTTGAAACGATGTTTTTTACTCTACCTACACTAATACAAAGTTCTTTTGCTATTTCCTTATTACTTAGACCTTTTGCAATAAGATTAAAAACCTGTATTTCTCTTTGTGTTAATTTGTTAATTTTGGAAGACGAGTTTGAATCGCTATCCTCTGTTTGGGGAAGGCTGTTTAGTGCAATCTTAATTTTTTCAATTGCTGGTGGTTGAAAAATGCTAAACCCATTAACTATATTATGAACAGCAGTAACAAGCTTCTGAGGCTCAATATTTTTGATTATATAGCCATCAGCACCATTCTTTATAGCTTTTGACACATATTCTCCCTCGTTGAATGATGACATTATAAGAATTTTAGTTAGTGAAGATTTTTCTTTTATAACTTTTGAAGCTTTTATACCATCACAGACTGGCATCTTAACATCCATAAGAATTATATGCGGCTTATACTTTTCGCATAAGGAAATTGCTTCCTGACCATTTTCAGCTAAACCAACGATGTTAATGTTTGTAGTAGAATTAAAAATTGATGCTAAAGCATGCCGCAATATCTGTTCATCTTCACAAATAACCATTTTTATCATTTTGTGCTCCACCCCTAAGATTATACTAATATATTAAATAATCTAGTAATAATTATAGCTCTAGTATAAAATAAGAAATTAATATATTTGAATTTATCGCAATTTATGGTATTATTAAGCTTAGTTGGAATGTATTGATTACACATTTATACTCTTTATATATTATAGTGCATTTACCTGAATATGTTAAGATGTTTTTGAAAAAAATGTATGTAAAAGCTTAATAAAACATTTTATGCATTTGGTAATTCAATACATATACAAAAATCTCAATATTGTTCAATATTTATAATGGAGGTAGAGTCATAATGGGCGAAAGTATTTTAAAGCTAAAGAATGTAAATAAGATATTTGAAACAGACGCAGGAGAGGTTCAGGTACTAAAAAACATTAATATGACCATTGATAAAGGTGAATTAATAGGAGTGTTCGGAAAGTCTGGTAGTGGGAAAAGCACGCTTATGAATATGATTACCGGCATTGATAGGCCAACGGATGGGGAAGTTTGGATTAATAGTGAACCAATTCACAAATATGGTGAATCAAAAATGGCTGTTTGGAGGGGAAGTAATGTAGGTATAGTGTTTCAGTTTTTTCAGTTACTACCAATGCTTACGGTCCTAGAAAATATAATACTACCCATGGACTTTTGTAACAAATATTCAAAAAAGGATAGAAGAGAACGAGCTCTGCTAATGCTAAAAAAGCTGGAAGTTGAAGAGCAAGCTCACAAATATCCTACAGCTTTATCTGGAGGCCAGCAGCAGAGAGTTGCAATTGCCAGAGCACTAGCAAATGAACCTAGTATTATTGTGGCGGATGAACCAACAGGTAATCTTGATTCTAAGACTTCTAAGGTAATATTTAATGTTTTTAAACAGCAGGCAAAGGAAGGTAAAACCGTTATAATTGTTACTCATGACAACAGTCTCAAAGATGAATTTACAAAAAATTATGTTATATCTGATGGACAAATAATAAATTGATTTGTGAGGTATACAGGATGAATACGATGATAAAAAAAGTATATGCAGATTTAGTTAACAACAAATCCAAGACATTTTCCATTATGCTAACTATGTTTGTCGGATTAATGGCTGTTGGTATTGTAGTAATGTTTAGTATATTTTTTGTCCCGGAAGCTTATAGAGCATACTATAGTGCCGAACCTTACGATGCTTTGATAAAATCTGAAAGCTTCCATTCTGATATTCTTGATGAAATTCAGAACTTCCCTGATGTAAAGGACGTTGATGGAAGAAATAAAGTTTTAGCTAGGCTAGATTTAGGAGAAAAGGTACTAAATGCTAATTTGATTGTTATGGGAAGAAAGAATTCAATTAATAAAATCAGAAGAAGTGATGGAACAGAAAAGCTTCTCAAACTAAATGAAAACGAGATTTTCCTTGAAAGAGCTACTTTGGTAGATATTAATAGGAAGCCTGGAGAAAAGATAAAAGTAGTTATAGATGGGCGTACCGAACATGAGTTGGTTATAAAAGATATTGTATACGATGCAGTTACTGAACCTTATACAATTGAAGGAGATGCTGTTGCTTTTATAAATCAGGATACGTTGGAAAATCTCTCTGGTGATAGAAAATATAATGAGGTTATGATAAAAGTAGCTGGAGATAACACTAGTAAGGAACGTAACTCTAGAGTAATTAATCAAGTAGCAAAATTTATGGAGACTAAAGGAATTGAAGTGCTTGAAATTGAAGTGCCTGAGCCGGGGGTATTTTATGCAACACAAGCTATGGATGCCATTTCAATAATTATGATGCTGATTGGTAGTTTGGCTATTTTACTTGGTGTTTCATTGATCATAAACATATTTAACAGCATGATGGTTCAGCATATAAGTCAGATAGGAATTATGAAAGCGATAGGTGGAAGTACTGCTAAGATAAGTGCAATGTATTTTGGTATGGTTATTACTATAGGTTTTGTAACATTTCTCGTTTCCCTTCCTTTATCAGCTTTTGTTTCGTATAAGGTATGTGAGGTGTTAGCTGGGTTGTTAAATATGGAACTATCGGGATTCAGTATACCATTATTGATGGTGATTCTTCAGTTTGTCGGAGCAGTAATTGTGCCTCTATTAGCAACAATAGCACCAGTTTTAAGGGTGACTAGGACCACTATTTATGATGCTTTAAATGATAATATAAAAGGAGCATCATTTAAAGATATTGGTGTTTTGAACTCACTTACGAAGAAATTCAAATATTTGCCAACTAGTTTGTTAATTTCTCTCCGTAATAATTTTAGAAGTAGGTTAAGAGTAGTACTTACTTTATCTACACTAATACTCTCAGGAGCTATACTTATAACAGCTCTAAATCTTCAGAAGGGTTTTAGTGATACAATAGAGGATGCAAAATTTTTAGTTCCTGATGGTGTATTAACCTTAAGTTCTTTTGAAAATGCACAGAAAATAGAAGAGATAGCAAAAGGTGTTGAAGGTGTTGAAACAGCAGAGGGTTGGGCGTTTTCACAAGCACGATTTATGGATAAAGCCAACAATACATCAAAAAAAGTAAGGATTCTTGGACCAACGCCGGATTCCGAGATTTTTGACTATAGCAAGGCAGAGGATAAACTCTTATCTGGAAGGCTCATAAAGGATGACTCAAAGAATGAAATAGTAATAACCAATCATTTAACTGATTTTTATCCGGATATTAAAGTTGGTGATACAATAAATTTGAAGATTAAAGATAAGGAATATGCTTTTGAGGTAGTTGGTATTATGGGTATATTTGGTAGACCTTCAGATCCAATACTGTTGGGTGGATATGGGTATTTAAGCCAGATATATGAAGGAAATGGCATGGTTAATGATTTAAGGTTCTCGACTTTTGAAGATACAGAAGAATATCAAAATAAGGTTGCAGACAAAATAGAAAAAGAGCTAGGCAAACAAGGGATCTTTGTAAATGAAAGAAATTTAGGTGAAGCTATGCTTGAACAGTTTAGTACTTCATCTTCAATTACAGTAATACTATTACTGTTTTTGTCATTAATGATTTCTTGTGTAGGTGCTATAGGCTTATCAGGAACACTAAGTCTCAATGTGCTTGAAAGAGCAAAGGAATTAGGCATAATGCGCTCTATAGGTGGAGATAACAAGAGGCTAAATACTATGATTATTGCTGAAGGTACTATTTTAGTTTTGATTGCTTGGTTTTTTAGCTTGTTTTTATCACTGCCCTTGACAATGGTATCTAACAATATGCTTGGAGAAGCACTTTTTGCAACACCTTTAGGTTTTAAATTAAACTATCAAGGGGTTGTAATCTGGTTGGTAGTATCAATTATAGCATCATTTTTGGCTGGACTATTTCCTTGTATAAAAATAAATAAAATGGTTACTAGAGAAGTTCTAGCATACCAATAACTATGTTTATACTGATTTTTAAACACAAGAATACAAAGATATAACTGTTTTTTATAAAGAATCTTGTGCACACGTTTCCGAAGCACTTAACTGCTTCGGAAATGTTGAATAAAGCATTATGGAAGTTTATGTTCATATATGCAAATGTATTTATTTTACATTGTTTATTACAAGGGGGTAAAAGTTATGTTTAGTCGGATTAAAAGTGATATAAAGGCAATTCTTGAAAGAGATCCTGCTGCTAGAAATGCTTACGAAGTAATGCTGTTATATCCGGGCTTACATGCTATTATTATTCATAGGTTAGCACATTGTTTTTATATGAAAAACTTTAGATTTTTAGCTAGAATTATTTCAGTAATAAATCGTTTTTTAACAGGTGTTGAAATCCATCCAGGTGCTCGCATAGGTGAAGGGGTATTTATAGATCACGGGGCAGGCGTGGTGATAGGAGAGACTGCTGAAGTTGGAAATAATGTTACAATTTATCAAGGAGTGACTTTAGGTGGGACAGGCAAGGATAAAGGGAAAAGGCACCCTACAATCGGGAATAATGTAGTTATCTCATCTGGAGCAAAAGTTTTAGGACCTTTTAAGGTAGGAGATAATTCAAAAATTGGAGCAGGTGCTGTAGTTCTTAAGGAGGTTCCTGCAAATTGTACGGTTGTTGGAGTACCTGGCAGAATAGTAAAGAAAGACAATACCCAGATATGTTCGGTAACAAATAATATCGACTTAGATCAAGTTAGATTGCCTGATCCAATACAAAAAGAGATTGAGGATATAGCTCAACGGCTCAAGGATTTAGAGTCCAAACTGGAGATGATTGAAACATTACCTACTCTTTATATTAATTCATGAACTGGAGGATTAGCGGAGTGAAAAAAATCAAGCTATTTTGTTTGCCCTATGCAGGTGCTACATCATTTATATTCAGTAGTTTAGGTAGTAAGGTACATAATGAGATTGAGGTTTGTCCAGTGGAGTTGGCAGGTAGAGGAATAAGGTGTGATGAGCCTTTTTATGAAAATTTTGAAGAGGCTGTAAATGACGCTTATGAAACCATTAAAGATTCTTTAATTGATAGTCCCTACGCATTTTTTGGGCATAGCATGGGAAGCTGGCTAGCGTTGGAATTATACCATAAGATATTGGAGAAGGGTCATAATAAGCCTATTCATATATTCTTTTCTGGAAACAAGCCTCCTCATATTCCTTTCTCTCAAAAAAAAATTCACACTCTTCCACAGTTGCAATTTAAGCAAGAGCTACTAAAGCTTGGAGGGACCAAAGAGGAAGTGTTTGATAATGAAGAACTGGCAAAAATATTTATCCCAATTTTAAGAGCAGATTACAAAATTATAGAGAATTATAAATATGTAGAAAAAGCTAACAAAATTGATTGTGGTGTAACTATTTTTAACGGAACTCTCGATGTTTTTACTGAAGATGAAATAAAACTCTGGCAAAAGTATTGTGAGTATGAATGCAGGATTATAAACTATGAAGGAGGACACTTTTTTATTAATGATAAAATGGAAGAAATAGCAGAATGTATTAGCGATACTATAATGTCTCAAATGCTATTATAGTGACTGTAAAACTTTTTTCGGAAATATATTTTTACAAAAATCCCTATAGTCTTTTAAACAAGCGGTTTTTAGGGGGCGAATTTTAGCCCAAAGTTATAGTACTAAATCAACGTTTTTTGACCATTCCAAAAATATTTTTTATTTCACCAAGAGCATGATTTTTTTGCCTATATTGAGGTTGAAAATATCATTTATATCATCCGTAACCTCATTAGCATAATCAAAAAGGTAATGATTGGCATCAATATGGCTACAAGATACTTTTCGAAGGGTTTGCAAATTTGTCGCGGTAGCTGTGCACAATTTGTAAATATATACGCTCAGTTTACTAGAGTGATTTTTTGCTGAAAACATGGTTTCTCCTTAGTAAGATACTTTATTTTGACTAACATTAAGTCCGCTATTATTGGCGTTAATTTGACAAAAAAATTAGCCTAAAACTATATTATGTTTTAGGAGTTTCAGGCAATCTTATTGTTTGACATGCTTCTGAATAAAAAATATAAACTCCTTTATAAGGTGTTTCTGAAATTGCTATTGAATATTTTGTAGATTAGATATAGAATATTGTTAGTAGCATGGTATTATAGTAGGAAAGTACTTTTATTGATTAAGGCTTCTAATTGATATAAGCTTATTTTGCAGAAGTTTATTGTTTTTGGTGACATGGTTTTATGGATTCTGCAAATAAAGCATATAAGATGTAATGTCAAGGAACCTTTCTTCATAAATACCCTGTAAAGGGTTTTTGTTTTTTTTCTGACTAATTTCTAAGTTGTACTATCCTATAATGCCAGCCTGATAAATTTGCAAAAAAATAAAAATAGGAGTGATTTAGTAATGGCTGAGGTTAAATTCTTTTATGGTGACAATGTGCCTTTAGAAATGCATAAGGTAAGGATAGTACAGAAATTGGATCTTGTCCCCGTAGAGCGTCGTCTCGAAGCTATAAATGAGGCAGGGAACAACACGTTCTTATTAAAAAACAGTGACATTTTTTTGGATATGCTAACTGATAGCGGAGTAAATGCTATGAGTGATAGGCAACTTGCTGCCATGATGGAAGCGGATGATAGTTATGCTGGTTCTGCTACCTTCACGAAGCTAGAAAATAAAATTAAAGAAATCTTCGGAATGGAATATTTCCTTCCAGCTCACCAAGGAAGAGCATGCGAAAATATTATTTCCCAGGCATATGTTAAGCCGGGTGACATTATACCTATGAATTATCACTTTACTACATCAAAAGCCCATATTACATTGAATGGGGGATTAGTTGAAGAAATAATCATTGATGAAGGATTAAATACAACTAGTGATTATCCCTTTAAAGGTAATATGGATATTGCGAAGCTAAGAGCACTCATAAATAAGCATGGTGCGGAAAAAATTGCCTATGTTCGTTTGGAAACAGGAACAAATTTGATTGGAGGTCAACCTCACTCCCTTGAGAATATGCAGGAGATTCGAAAAGTGTGTGATGAGTTTGGGATATTGCTAGTATTAGATGCTAGTCTTTTGGCAGATAACCTTTATTTCATAAAAACCCGTGAAGAAAAATGTAAGGATATGAGTATTCGTGAGATTACTCGTGCTATAGCAGACCTTTCAGATATTATTTACTTTTCTGCACGTAAACTAGGGTGTGCCCGTGGTGGTGGTATTTGCACAAGAAACAAGGACATATACATGAAGCTCCGTGAGCTAATAACACTTTACGAAGGTTTCCTCACCTATGGGGGAATGTCGGTAAGAGAAATAGAAGCAATTACTGTTGGACTTGAAGAGACTATGGATGAGAATATGATTAACCAAGGACCTCAGTTTATTGCTTACATGTGTAATAAACTTAATGAAAGTGGTGTTCCCGTTATTACACCTCCAGGCGGTCTTGGCTGCCATCTCAACGCTATGGAGTTTGTTGACCATATTCCTCAAAGCCAGTATCCAGCAGGTGCACTTGCTTCAGCATTATATATAGTAAGTGGAGTACGTGGCATGGAGAGAGGAACTATATCCGAACAAAGAGAGGATGACGGAAATGAGCATTTTGCTAATATGGAATTACTGCGTCTAGCTATGCCAAGGCGTGTATTTACCCTTTCACAGGTAAATTATGCTATAGACCGTATTAGATGGCTTTATGATAATCGTAAGCTGATCGGCGGAATAACTTTTGTAGAGGAACCTAAGGTATTGCGTTTCTTCTTTGGTAAATTAGCTCCAGTTTCAGATTGGCAAACTAAATTAGTTGAGAAGTTTAAAGCGGATTTTGGTGACAGTCTTTAGTATTTATATCTAAAAAATCAATTATACAAAGTCCTATAGAAAACCCACGGCTGGACTATAAATTTTACGGTCGTGAGTCTTCTTGGCATTTAGGGTGTAAAAGACTTCAAATAAGTAAAAGGTATAGTTGTAAAAAAACTGACTAATCATTTGTGATTTGAGAAAATTTGGTTTGACAGTCTTTTAGGCAAAAATGTTGTATAAGTTTTTTTAGTATCGTTATAAATAATAGGTTGTTTTGGACAAAATTTTGTAATATGTGGAGGGAATCATGCTGGTTAAAGGAAGCGTGGTAAATGCAGTTGTTATAATACTTGGTGCATTGTTGGGGATACTTATAAAAGGTAAATTATCCGAAAGGTTTAAATCAATTGTCATGCAGGCGTTAGGGTTATCTGTTATTATTATTGGATTATCCGGAACTCTTTCTGCTATTTTTAGGGTTGCTTCCGATGGTACCCTCGAAAATAAAGATATAATGTTTATGATAATATGTCTTGTTGTAGGTTCTATAATAGGTGAAGCTATAGATGTTGAGCAAAAATTGAACAGGTTTGCAGAGTTTATCCAGAATAAGCTTCCTGGTTCAGGAGGCAATTTTTCTGTTGGCTTTGTAACTGCAACCCTCCTGTTTTGTGTGGGAGCAATGGCAATTGTAGGTTCTCTAGAGGAAGGTCTTACCGGAAAGGTTGATACACTATATGCTAAGTCAATTCTAGATTGTACAAGTTCTATTATTTTTAGTGCTACAATGGGTATAGGTGTTCTTTTTTCAGCAGTACCTGTACTTCTTTACCAGGGTTCAATAACCCTTCTTGCAGGCACTTTAAAACCCTTGCTGACCCCTGATGTAATAAGTCAAATGTCCCTTGTTGGAAATGTCCTTATTTTAGGTATTGGCTTAAATATTCTAGAAATCCGCACTATCAAAGTAGCTAATATGCTTCCGGCGGTTTTTTTACCGATTATATATTATTTAGTCCGAATTTTGATTACATGAAATCTTAATAGGCACTACAAAAGATATTGACTAGCGAATCTAACGCCTGACAATGCTGATTTATATGCGTTTTATAATTGGCGAAAAAATAAATTTCTGACTTCGGAAAGCCAAGGTTTTATGGTAAAATATTATATGCTAACACACAAGACATCAAAACTTATTAATCACTAGAGAAAGAATAGCGCCGAAAGAATACTGAGTATGGAGAGTGTTAGTTCTGTCATTACAGAAAGATTTACTATATCCTGTAGTTGGGCATATATTCTTTTGGAGTTGTTCGGATGAATTAGGACTCTTCGGATCTGATGAAGGAGATACAACTTTAGCTGAATATAGAAATTGGAGACCTTCACAAGAATATATATAATTTAAATGCACTACTAAAAACACTTAAATTAGCGTAGACAAAAACTTACTCTTTGAATAGTTTTCTGAGATTATCTGAGAGGGTATAAGTGGGTACAATCTATTACATGGCAAGATCAAACAAAGATAAGTAACTGCGTAAAACCTATATTATAGGAAAAGAGTTTAATCTAAAGAGAGGGGATTGACATGAATTTTATTAATCTAGCTGAAGAAAGGTATTCATTAAGAACATTTAGCAATAAAACTGTTGAAAAGGAAAAACTTGATTTGGTGCTAAGAGCTGGTCAACTTTCTCCAACTGCTTGCAATAACCAACCACAGCGTATACTTGTTATTGAAAGTGAGGAAGCTCTTGAAAAATTAAAAAAGTGTACAAAGTATCATTTTAATGCACAAATGGCACTTCTTGTCTGTTATGATAAAGATGTAAGTTGGAAACGTAGTTTTGATGGAGATGACAGCGGAGTTGTAGATGCAAGTATAGTTGCTACACATATGATGCTTCAAGCTGCTGAAATTGGTCTTGGCACAACATGGGTAGGATATTTTGACCCGGCTTTAATTATTAAAGAATTCAGTTTACCTGGAAATTTTGTACCGGTTGCATTGCTTCCGATTGGATATCCTTCAGAAGACGCAAAACCATTTAACGGACATTACAAAAGAAATTCCATTGACAAAAGTGTATTTTACAACAAGTTCTCTTAATTTGAGATAATTTGTTGTGAAAATGCATACGTTAGTCTAATATTGTGTACTCTTTATTTAATCGATTTACGTTAAGTGCAAGCAAATTTTATGCTACAGACAAATGCACAGGCTGCAAAATATGTGAAAAAGTTTGCCCAACACATACAATAACTGTTCAGGGAAAGCTAATATGGAAAAACGAATGTACACAATGTTTTAGGTGTATAAATACTTGTCCGGTCCATGCACAAGGAAAAAAGATTTTTTATTATGAAGGGATTTGTTCTAGTATTACAACTTAAAATGTTCATTTACAGGACGATATTACCTGTGTTACCATATAAAAACTGTGCTTGAAAATTTACAACAAAAGCTAGAAGTGATGGGACTTAAACCTAGAGAATACAATGAATTTATTGTTTACTGGCTTCCTAAAATGCAAGTTAACAGACATAATTTAATAACATTTCTAATGGTTGAATATGAGCAACAGGCAAAGCTTAAAGTTACACCTCAACCAGATTCTAAATTAAGGGTTTGGATAAATATATTGAGTTGGACGAACCAGAAATCGAAGGATTTGAAAGAAAAGGTTTTTGTGTAGTGGAATTGGGTGGGAGCCAGAATAAATAAAAGTAAATTAAAGATGGTTCAGCAATAGAAAAGGGCAGCGAGAACCATCTTTTTAGTGTTTTTTGTTATGCTTTATTTATAGGTTTTTCAGGTTTGGTAATGTAGAATTTCTTTTCACCTAATTTATCTTCAACAATCCTCAAGGCTTCACCAAATCGTAATGATGACAGTGAGTATCCCAAAAGAAAAGATAGAAATTATATCTTCCATATAATCTCTATCTTTTCCTTACTTACTAGCACTTTCGTAATCAGTATATCTACTACTTTTGCTTTATCCTCTTTAGATATACTATCCCAATGTTTAAATATCTTCTCAATACTATCAGTGTCAATCTGACCTGTCTCATTCTTTGAGTATTCAAGCTTAAATATCTGATTCTCCAACTCTTTAATCTCCTCAGCTAGAGATTCTACTTCTTCGTTCATCCGCTCTATAATTGTTTGACTGGCATACTTGAAATTATCTAGTATCTTATCTATCTCACTTTCTTTAGCTGTTATAATGGCTTTAAGTTTGTTTATCTCGCTTTGGTTAGTGTTAGGGCGGGTCTGCTCTACCTTTATAGACTTAATCTTTTCTTTGAGTTGCTCTAAGACCACGCTCTCTATTGTATGTTTATGTACAGCACCAACACCTTCACATTTTTTAGAGTTCACCGCTGAGCAAAGGTAGTATTCATTCTCCGTGGTCTTTCCTGTCCATTTGTTATATCGCATTGCATATCCACACTTAATGCACTTTATTTTACCTGATACCCAAGTAGTGTGTGACCTCCTCCCGTTAGGGATTTGTACATTCTGTTCGGCTTTTAATCGACACCGAATAAATGTGTCTGAATCAACGATACCTTCATGTGGAGCAAGAACCAAGACCATGTTTTCATAATGTGCCATATTCTTAGTACTTCCTACAATCTTATTTACATCCTTAGTGTACAAATAACAACCATTCGTACCAATAAAACTGTCTGTGTCATTAACTATTTCTGTCTGTCGAGATTTATAAAAGTTATATATATCCATATCTGCTTTAACATAGATTGGGTTACGTAGCGTTTCTGTTAATCTTGACGAACTCCATTCAATGCCCCTAGTCTTCTTAATATTATTAGCTTTCAAATACCTAACAATATCAGCCAAAGAAGTTGCAGGCTTAGAGTACATTTCAAATATAGTTTTTATTTGCTCTATTTCGGGGGGTTCTGGTACGTACTGTGAGGTCTTTAGACCACCTAGTGTAGTCTGCTTTTTTGTAAAACCATAGGGTATACGACCTCCCATATAAAACCCAGCCCTGCTCCGTGATGCATAGGCATCTATAACTCTTTGTTGTATAGTTTTACGCTCCAGTTCAGCAAATACCATTGATATATCAAGCATCGCCTTTCCATGAGGCAATGAGGTGTCAAACTTTTCATTACAACTGACAAATTCAACCCCATATTCTTCTAAAACAGCATAGATGTTAGCAAAGTCGAGGACTGAACGGCTTATTCTGTCCAATCTATATACTATCACTTTACTGATAATCCCTGCTCGTATGTCATTCATCATTAAAGGAAACTCTTTTCTATCAAGGTTCTTACCACTATAGCCCTTGTCTTTGTAAACTCTGTAGCTTTCTTGTCCAATCTCGGCTTTGCAGCGTTCTATCTGGTCCTCTATGGAAAGACTATCCTTCTTATCTACAGACTGCCTTACATATATAGCAATCATACATTATCACCTCCACATAATAAAAAAAGATACCTGTATTCGCATTATACCAATGCAGGCATCCATTTTCAACGATTTGTTTTATTCACTTTCAAGTTTCTAAGTTAATACTCATAATAAGCCTCATCGACAACTACACCAAGCATTTTATCATATTGAACTTCTACTGTTATATAACCGTTAATTATTTTATATCCTTTTTCTATAACATAATTTACAGGAATAGGTGCTACATAATTGTAAGGTGTATCACTACTTAATGCATCATTCACAAACTGCTTTGGGATACACATTAAACAGTGACCACTATCCATAAAATATTTATAAAATACTTTTAATTCTCTAGGTAACCTACTTATATATTCTCTTAACATCTTATTTATCCTCCTCTTCTATATTTAATTTTACATAAATATCCGATAAGACCTCGAACAAGTCACTACTCACTCGCTTTTCAGCCACCATTCGCTCTGTTTGCGTCATCTTAGGTATTGTATGGACTACTTCTATCTCTTGTTTCACTTTTCCGTTATCAACCATACATACACCCCCTGTTGAAGTATATGCTGTTGCCGTTTGTCCTCTTGCCATAATATTTACCCTCCCATAATTCATTTTTATGGGGTGATTTATGCAAGGCCTAGCTTTGTTTAAGAAGTTTGCAAATAAAATTGCGTAAATTATGCACTGACCTAATGACTTTTCTTGTGCTACACTCTACCTATAGGAGGTAGCGTATGGCAAAGCAGACAGACAAACAAAAAATGATAAAGGAATATCTTAAAACAGCTTGGAGTTCGTCTGACAGGAGTGTCGCTCGTGCTTTAAATGTATCTCATAGTACGGTCGGTTTAGTCCGTAAGCGTATGATTGAGAGTGGTCGATTCGACCACCTGTACAATGAGGACGACACATGGAAAAGTCACCCGTACATTCTGGCTAATAAAGGCTTACTTGAAACTTTAAACGCTAGGAACTTGAGAGCCATTAAAAGGATTGAAGTACTCAACTATATGTTGGAAAATCCACGAATAAAAAGTCCTTGCGTCGCTCAAGCTTACCTCGCACGTGAGGCTAGGGCTAAGCGTAAAGACGCAAGGGTAGATATAGACTTGGACGATATAGACATACGTGTCGCTGACGTTAGACAGGTTGAACAGTTTGACTGGATAGGCGATAACAGCGTTGACCTTTGTATATGTGACCCTCCTTGGGGTAAGGCGTCGCCTGAGGTGTGTCAAGGAATAGCCGAGGTATCTGCGAGGAAGTTAAAAAACGGCGGTAGTTTACTTGTACTTGTAGGTGGTAGCTATCTCCCTGAGGTTATGGACGCACTGTCGTCTGAAGTTACGC
>JGI24712J26585_10000125_pt1 | contig 61195 bp, 66 predicted proteins | sample BioPla3DNA2_FD_26585 | JGI IMG/M metagenome (IMG submission 26585) | reverse complement strand
ATCTCTTAATTTAAAAAAATATGAATGCCAGCGAGCCGCAACTTCTGGAAATATGGAATTTGAGTTTGGAGATATTTATTTTAACGATCCTATTAAATATCCATTTATATTTGAATGTAAATTTGGTTACAATTGGGAATTTAGTTCTTTCTTTCCAACGTTAAGTAAACAACTTTTAAATTTTTTAAAAGAAGCTTATATAGCACGAGATAAGTATATAGAAAAATTAGAAGTACTTCCTAAACATGTTTCCGTAGTGCTGGCTAAACCTCACTACAGGCCCTTATGCATCACCACTCAGTGCTTATCTATGGATAGACCTATTATCATGCCTACAAACCTGTTTAAGTACGGTAATAACGATTATAATATATATGTCTATTTATTAGAAAACGCTTTAATAAATATTAGAAATGAGATGGGAGTGTTTTAAGAATGTCTATGAAAGCAGATAAGATAAATGAAATAATAGATAATTTAAAAGTTAAAAGATATAATATAGAACAGCTGGAATCAAGAACTCGTTCTGTTATAGATTCGATAGAATCTAAGCTTTTAACATATTTACAAAATTCTAAAAACCTACCAAGTGTAGCTACAGTTACACCTATAACAGAATCTTTAAATGCATTATATAATACAAACCTAAATGCTAATAGTCAAATTATACGTTCTATGGAAAAGGAAATAGAATTAATAGCTAAACACGGTCCCGATGAACATGGTGATATACCTAAAGCATTGACATACGATGTATTGGGCGAACTATTTCAGAAAACTTTAAATAGACAAGTTATAGAAGATGAGGTAGAGGAAGAAGAATAGTATCTGACATAGTTATTATTATTTTTAATAGCAACACGAACAAATATTGCAGAAACTATTTTAAGGGGGCGTTATCTATATATGACACAGATTCCAGATTTAGAGAAGATAGAACAAGCAACTACATTATTATTAGAAGCTATAGGTGAAGATATTACTCGTGAGGGTTTAAAAGAAACACCCCAAAGAGTAGCTAGAATGTGGCAAGAGTTCTTTAATATGAGAGAGTATAATTTTAAAGAATTTGCAGAAGTAGATTCTCTCAATAATGGTTTTGTGATGGTTAGAAATATACCTGTTAATTCTGTATGCGAACATCATCTAGTTCCGTTTATAGGAACTGCTAATGTTGCTTATTTTCCTAAAGTATTAAGAGATGGTGCTAAATCTATTATAGGTATTTCAAAAATTGCTAGAGTTGTATATAAATATTCATACAGACCTCAAGTACAGGAAAGATTGACATTACAAATTCTTAATGAAATAAAGGATTTAATTAAAACAAATGATATTATAGTACATATAGATGCTAAACACTTATGTATGTCCATGCGCGGCGCAAGAGCAGGTTCTAGTACAACAACTACAATGGATTACGATGGCGTGTTTACAGATGTTAATTTTAGACGAGAATTTTTAATGCTTGTTGAGAGGGAGTAGTATATGTCGCCTAAAACTGTAAAGATGATAGATGAAATTATAGAAGACTTGTCTGAAATAGAAGGTTTATCTTTTAATCAAAATTTAACAATAATACCCACAGGTATAGATTTATTAGATACCATTGCAGGTGGAGGCATTCCAGCAGGTAAGCTTATATCAATAGCTGGCGCCCCGGGTGGTGGTAAATGCCTTGCTAAAGGAACACTTGTTTTAATGTACGATGGTACAATTAAAAATGTAGAAGATATAGTTATTGGTGATGTAGTTATGGGAGACGATTCTACTCCTAGAAACGTATTGGCAACAACATCGGGAACAGATGAGATGTATGAAGTAAAACCTTCTCGTGGTGATTCTTATACAGTAAATTCAAAACATATATTATCTTTAAAATATATAAATAGAACAGATCCAACAGATAATAATAATGGTTCTATTGTAGACATTAATGTTATTGATTTTATAAACAGTACAGAAGAATTTAAAACAAAATATCTCGGTTATCGTGTTAATGTGGAATTTTCAACATATGTTAATATAGAAAAACCTACAGTATTACATACACCATTAACAGTAACACCTGTTGGTGTTGGAGAATATTATGGCTTTCAAATAGATGGTAATCAGAGATTTTTATTAGGTGATTTTACTGTTACACATAACTCGACTTTAGCCGTACATGTAGCTGCGGGGTTCCAAAAGCACCACGAACAAGCAATGGCTTTTTATATAGATTCCGAGCAAGCGATGTCGTACGATAGACTAGCTTCCCTTGGTTGCGATTTAGATAGAACTTTATTAATTTCAGAAGTTGTTACATTAGAATCTGTATGTAAGATTATAGAAAAAATTATTCAATATAAAATTAAAAAGAAGTTAGTGGATGTACCATTTGTATTTATTTGGGATAGCGAAAGTGCAAGCCCAACAGAAAAACAATTAACTACAGATGATCCAGCTAAAATTATGGGTTTTAAAGCAAGATTACTTTCACATATGTTACCTAAGATAACTATGGATTGTAACAAATATAACATCACACCAATACTTATTAACCAATTGAGAGATAAAATAACTATGAATATGTATCAAGCGGATGTTGGTGGATTAAGAGGAATGGGAGATAAAACTATTACAGGTGGTAATGTAATGAAGTTTTTACCCTTTCAGTTAATTCTTATTAGACCCAGAGAAAACATAGAAGCAGATAAATTAGGTTTTAGTGGTGTTGTTAGTGAAGTAAGATTTGTTAAAAATAAAAACTATATCCCACATATAAAAATAGACTTAGTACTAGACTATATGAGAGGTTATAGTGATTTTTGGACTAAGCAAAGATTACTTCAAAATCTTAAAGCTATTAAGGGAACAGCATGGCAGTACTTAGAAAATTGTAAAGATAAGAAATTTAGAAAACGAGATATAGAAACAATGTATTTAGAAGACGATGAATTTAAAGAAAAGTTTGAGGAACTTTATGCTAGTTTAAAGGGAGAAGTGACTCAAGCCCCAGAAGCAGATGAAATTCGAAAAGGTTTAGAAGCAGAAATAGATGAAGAGGACGAATTAGTTATTTCAGAAACAGAAACAGATATTGAAAATTTGTTAGAGTAGTTAAATAGTCTGTTTTGTGTATCTTTAGTTTAGTGTACAGTTTAGACAAAAATATTTTTTTTCTATTTTATTTCTAAGAACAAATATCACAATATATTGCTAAATAGTCGAAGCAAAAGCAAAAAAATAATAACACAGTTTTTAGTCATGTCTTCAAACTGCGGTAATTTACTTCTTTCGAAGTAATAACTACCAATTGATAATAATAGAGATAATAGTTAGGATGTTTGCAATGAAGGCAAACACGAAACATCACTTCCTTCTATTATCTTTTCGAGGAGAAGGCACATGTAACACCTTCTCCTCATTATAATAATATATACACATATGCACTTTAGCATATGGAAGGTAGGTTAATAATAATGCATTCAAATTCTGCTAGAATAGCTATAGTATTTAGAAATACAGATAATCAGCATAAAAAAAATATGTTCGTAGAATTTACTAATTATGTTTCAGAACATTCTAGTAAAAAAATAGCAGGTATATTTCAAATATCTGATTTAGAAACAAATACAGTTGAAAAAAATGCTCGTAATAAAACAGAATTATTCAATCCTCACGCTGTACAGAACGTTTGCTATACTACAAAAAAACCTATTGTAGATGTAGATGTGTTTGAAGAAGCATTACGTGTACTTGTTAAATGGTACCATAGTTTAGATGAAATTAAACCTTCTATAGAACTAGTTACTAGTTTTGTAAAATTTCCCTTATATTATAGAAACAATAAATTTATCCCTCCAAGAACATATTACGATTTAGATTTAGTTAATGAAAAAGATCAAAACCTTATTGATGAAATTAATAAAGTAATTTTGAAAGCTCCCATTAATGAAGATGTGGAGGAAGTTGAAGTAGAAGAAAATGTTTCTGAGTAATAAGTTATATACGACAAATTTGAGCGAAGAAGATAAGAAGAATTTAACTCTATATAACAACGAAACATTTGTTTTGGGATACGATGAAGTAGAAATAGAAGATAAGCATTATTTTAGAATACCTAGGTACTATAATGATTTGTATAGAAATGTAACAAAAAATTTATGTACAGAGGGGGAAGATATAAATATTAAATTAAAAAAAGGTATCAAGCCCCTAAATGAAGATCAAGAAAATGCTATAGATAGTATAGTATCTAATAACAATGGCGTTGTATGCGCAAGAGTGGGCTTTGGTAAAACATATATAGCTAGCGATTCTATTACTAAAATGAAGAAAAAAACATTAGTAGTAGTGCATAATGCATCGGATGCTGGGTTAATGGATCAATGGGTTGAAAGTGTTCAAAAATATACAACATGTAAAGATATAGGTATTATTAGAGCAGATAAATTTAATGCAGATGCTCCTATATGTTTTACTACAGTGCAAACATTATGCAGTAAGGTAAAACGCAACGATGTGGAATTTTTAACGAAAATGTACGAAGCTAATTTTGGTGTTACATTTTACGATGAATGTCATATAAGTGTTGGGGCGCCAGAATTTAGTGAAAGTTTAAAAGCTATATTTTCTAAAAGAATATATGGTTTATCTGCAACGCCTTTTAGATCCGATGGGTTGTCTAAGTTATTAGAGTGGAATCTTGGAAATGAAATATATAACGATAATGTATTATTTGTACTACCAGTATATATAGGTTTGTTAGATATTCCTCTCGAATTGGGTAGATACAAAAAATATTTAACTTACGGTAATAGTACGTCTTTACCCAGTAAGTATGCTAATTTTTTATCAAAAAATGAAGATTATATAAAACAAATAGCTAATATTATAGATACGTGTATAGACGGTGGTAGAAACCCATTAGTGCTATCTTCTAAAATAGATACATTATATATGTTAGAAGAGCAAATGCGTAATAAGGAACACGTCACCATAGTTCACGCTACAGCTAAAAATAAAGATTACACTAAAAGGTGCGTGTTAGCTACATATGGTATGTTTAAAATGGCAATGGACGTGCCACAACTTGATACTCTTATCTTTGCTAATCCACTTACTAACAAGGGTGGTCTTATACAGGCTATAGGCCGTACTGCTAGAGTAGTAAAAGATAAACCGGATAAGAATGTATTAGTAATAGATATATGTAATAGTGCATACGATGTTATGATGAATATGCGTAAGTATAGAATATACCATTATAATAATATTAATAATAAATCACCAAAAGGTGTTAAATTAATAGGTTTAAATAATGTGGAAGAAATATCTAAAATGTGTGAAAAACTTAAATATTGATTGAAAGTGGGTTTTTATATGTCGAAAATAAAAACATGTTTTGTACAAGGTGATGTAAATACAGGTAATGTATATATGACTAGCGGATTTCAGCCACCTACTAGTTTAGATTTGTTACAGAGAAGTAATATTAGCGCACATATGCAATCCTTTGCTAGTGGTGGTAGTATAGAACATGTTTTCTTAGGTGGAGAAGTATCCAATAAAATTAAAAAACAACTAATTAACAATATGTTTAAATCCCCCTTAACATATATGACCTTATCTCCAGTTGTAAGTATATGTACTGGATGTTCCACTACACATATAGGCGAACATTATAAATGTCCTAATTGTAATGACACCGAAAATATGATGGTATATGCTAGAGTTATTGGATATGTTAGGCCTATAGTATCCGGTGAAATTAAAATAGAAAATAATATAATTAATGGTACTAATAACTATTGGCAAGATAGTAGACGTGTAGACTGGGTCGAACGTCATAAACTTTAATTTAATATAGGAGTGGAAATTTATAATGTCGGACGTAAATAAACAGGATATAATTTTAGCATTTATTAATAATTTGTTTACATTTAAAATAGATATAGATGTACTTTCAATGATCGCTGATTATGTAAACGAGGAAACTACACCTACTCTATATTCTGCTATTAACGTCTGGCGTATAAGTAGAAGTACTATTATATCTGAAGATATTATGTACGATTATGAAAATAAATTAACTCAAATATATAAAGCCATTGCTGTCGACGATTTATTATTACTATTAGAATTTTTTAGACTTTTGATTATGAATGAATTAGAAGATCTTTGTGTATATGTAGATGTGTCTGAAAAATTATCTTACATTGTTTTATTTATTTTTATTTGTTTTTATAATCAAAACATTATACATAGTTTAAATAAGATAGTTGACGCATATGTAGATTCTAATTACGATATTATAAAAGATATACGCGAAGAATTGGTTAATGTTTTGGGGGGAGAATTTTAAAGCATGTTACCAATGCCAAATTCACAACTTTTTTATAACGCACAAACTACTTTATTAGATCATCCTGATAAGATATCTCTTATTGCATATACGAGAAAATGTAATTGGTCTTGTTTTGGGTGTTATAATATGAAAAATTTATTAAAGGACGATTTTGTCGTACCCTATACTTATAGAGATCTTATAGATATGATTTCGCTCCCATTAATAGACTTATTTATAGTGTCTGGTGGTGAGAGTTTATTACTAGGCAATGAATTAATAACCGCATTAAAATATATTAAACAAGAAACAAATAAACCTATTAGAATAGATACAAACGGAACACAGTACGAAACAGCAAAAATGCTAGTAGATTTAGGAATAGTAGACGGTTTAGCTGTAGATGTTAAATTCCCATATTGGTTAGGTGCTACATCTTTACTTTACAATATTATAGGCGTAGATATGATAGATACTGAATCCATTTTAAAAACAATGGAACTTGCAGATAGTTTACCTTATAGTATTTATAGAACTGTACACTATCCCATAATGCAAGATACGCTTATAGATGTGATTGCAGATTATATGAAAGAAAACTTTAAATCCCCACATTATGTTAATGCTTTTTATCATCTCTAAGGGAGTTCTTTAATGACTACAACAGATAAATATTTAAACATCATAGATGCGTATTTAGACAAAGAAGATATATCTAGACATAATTCTAATTTGATATATTCTATACCTTCATTAAATGCTATATTACACGGAGCTGTTAGTAAAGATTATTGGTTGCAGAGAATATACAATTCCCGTGTTAAACAGTGTGCAGATGAGGGTTGGATTTATGTGCATAACCTGGACTTATTAGGTCCCTACTGTAGCGGTTTTAGTGCTGTAGACATTGCAATGAAAGGCTTGAATAGCAATGCTCCCAATGCTTTAGAAACAACACCACCAAAACATGTACATAGTTTATTGGGGCAATGTAGTAACTTTATTACAATGATATCTCAAGAGATACATGGAGCATGTGCAATTAATGATTTAACAACTATTGTAGCTTCTTATTGGTTTATAGAAAATGAAATTTTAGGTTTAAATGTAACATATGAAGATATAACTAATGCTTGGCAGCATTTTATTTTTGAAGTTAATTTAGCGTTCAGATCGGGTAACAGTTCTTTTAGTAATATTACAATGAAGCCAGATGGGTCAGATGTTGCTTTAAAAGAAGATTTTGTAGTATATGCAGGTAAACACTTAATAAAGAATACAACAATTACCTCTAGAGGTAAAGAGATTAAATTAGATAGAGATTATACATACAATAATATTCCTAAAAAATATTATCAGGATACAAATAAAGCATTTATAGAAATGCACTATCGCGGCGATGCAAAAGGACGTCCCTTCACGTTTCCTTTAATTTCAGTTAATATAGACGATGATTTTGATTTTGAAGATCCTATCTTTGAAATGTTATTAGAAAAAATGGATAAATGGGGCGGTTGTTATTTTGAAAACTACCGCACAAAACCATTTGAAGAAGATACTAAATATAAACAATTAAATGAGTATATACAACCCAGAAATCCAGAACTTCAAAAAAGTTTCTGTTGCAGATTTCAAGTAGGTTTAGAAGAAATATTAAAAATAAATAGTAGCATATTTAGAAGTGGTAGCGGTGTTGGAGGTATAGGTGTATTTAATATTAACCTAAATAGAATAGGTTATGTAGCACAGGGTAATTGGGAACTGTATTATGAAATGTTAGAAAACTTATTAGAAGTAGCTCAACAAACAGCACAAGAAAAGAGAAAATTTATACAAAATAATTTAGAACTGTATCCATACTGGTCTTTCTATAATGAATCTTTAGACGCTTATTATAATGTCATGTCTATATGCGGTGGTAATGAATCTATTATTAATATGGGAATATCTAAAGGTATAGATTGTAGCGAGGGTATAGAAAAAGCAACAGAGATAGCAACATTTATTAGAAAGAAAATAGAATACTTTATTAAAAGAGATAAAGTACCTGTTTCATTAGAATATGCGCCTGCAGAAAGTGCAGCACCAAAATTGGCTAAAAGCGATTTAAAATTTGTAGATTGGTTATCTAGTAATAAACACGAAGATGTGTTGGTGGATGATGGATCTTACAAAATATTTTATGATATAATAGAAAAACAATACAATAGTGGCGCTTTCTTTAATGTTTAAATATTTTAAGAGTTGGGGTTAATAATAAACCCCAACTCATTTTTTCTGGATGGTAGTAGTAGAACAAATAATAGAACATCATTAATATATTAGTATATGATATATCCGAAAGGAGACATATTAATTAATAGGCGGTGTGTTGTATGCCATATAGATTTTCTAATTACGAAGATGCTTTTTCTTATCTAGAATCTTTAGGATTTAAAGTTTCTAATATAGCATTGAACTGGATTACCCCTTTAAGATCTTCAAGTAAGAGAGCAACATTATTTTACAATGGAAAAGATGTTGGTTATGTAGAAACCCCCACAGATATATTACCAGATGAAGATTGGGCTGTTAACATACCTTTTGAAAAAAGATCCATTATTCCGGAAGGTGTATTAAACGCAGTATTTGGTAATACGGGTGGAAATGAAGGGTGGGAAAATAGACAATTTTATATAGAAACAACCCACTTTACAAGAATGCAATTTGGTCCCCATTTAGAATATGTAATAGATGCTTTGGGACCGGAATCTACAATTAGATTAAAAACAACATCTTCTGTTCTGGAATTATATAAAACAACAACAAATGATATAGATACTGTAAACATTGGAATAGATTATCCAGAATTAGCACAACAGTTAAGATATGAGTTTGCGGATATTATAGATAATGTTGCATTAAATAGACCTCGACCTCAAGACTTCGATTTAACTGGCGCACACCCAGGATATGTAATTTCGCTTGATAGTAATTATACTTGTAAATGGTTACCCTTAAGCGCGATTCTTGGTGATAGTGTAGTACCTGAAGCTATTAATGCTCAAAAGTTAAATAATTTACCCGCAAGCGAATATATACATACAAATAATTTAACAGAAAAATTAACAGATATTGTAAGTAATAATATAGAACAAGGTATTACAGTAATTGCGGATGATGGTAAATTACACTTTCAAGTAAATAGTTTTAGAATAGGCTTAACTGGTGCTGTAACAGGTGAAGCGGTTGTTAATAATTTAAACGATGTATCTATTTTTACAACATATAGTGCTACATCACATACACACGATGATAGATATGTTAAATTGGAAGGCAATAGTATAGTTTCAGGTACTGTAGGTACAACAAGGCTTAATACTCTAATAGGGCCAATAAACGGTTTAAAATTTTTATCTAACTTAGAAGAAAATTCATCTACAAGAGCAAGTATATATACTTATTGGAACGTTCCAGATGTGTGTTATTCTATGGTAATAGAAGTTAATGATGATGAACATGATAGTATATTTGTTAAAGCAGGACGGGAATATATATTAACAGCTTCTAATACAACTAATACATTTGAACAATATCATTTAGAATATGAGAGCAAAGTAGAAACTGGTATATATGCTACAGTTACTATTGATGAATATATTGTGGATTATCATAATCTTAAAACAACAGTTAGTAATAATTTTGAATTAGAAGTTTCTAATAATGTTCAATTGGATATTTTAAAAACGTTATACGCTAATATAGAAACTGGTTTATTTGCTTTTGATGGTTTAAATTTGGATGTAGAAAATATTTTAAATCTTAACAGCAACGAATTAAATATAAATACATCTGTTTATAATATAGAAACTGAAAATAATACATATATTAAATCTTTAGAAAATATGTATTTTACAGCAACAGAAGTAACATCTTTCGAAACACAAACTTTTTCAATTAACGCAGAACATATGAATATATCGTTAATTGATAATGCAGAATTTTTATTAAGTGCAAACAATGTTGCTATTAGTTCTAATAACGTACATATGCATTTAAGTGATGATATAAGTATAGTTTCAAATGATATTATAGATATTTTAATACCGATGGGATATTCATTAGTAGCAGATTCTAGTTCAGAAACACTTACAGCCAATAAAAATATTAATGCAAGTGCTGTTAATATATCAACTGCAAACTTTTTTGTTAATGCAGCTTCTACTTCTTTTGCGGGCGGGGATGCAACATTTTCTAACGATGTGTATATACACGGTTCTCTTCATTTATCTGGAAGTACTTCTGCAGGTAGCGGTAGTTTTAGTACTGGAGATAGATTTATTGTTTTAAATAGCGGCGAAACTGGTGATGGTCTTTCTACTCCCGGCACAACTTCGGGTATAGAAATAGATAGAGGTATAGGTTTAAATGTTAAATTATTTTGGGATGAATCTACTAAAGACTTTAAAATAATAAATCATACAAATGATACATATGCTATATTAACAGAAGAAATTTTATCTTCTTTATCTTTAGATTATGTACAAGTAAGTGGATCCACAATGACCGGTGCTTTAGTATTACATGCGGATCCTTTTGATAATATGCACGCAGCTACTAAACAGTATGTAGACTATCAAGTTTCTAATCACGATATAGAACACGATGATAGATTTTTACAATTAACGGGTGGAACATTATCGGGCCCATTAACGTTAAGCAACGATCCTATAAATAATTTAGATGCAGTAACTAAACAATATGTAGATAATTATTTTATAAATGTAAACGGTGCAACAATGGTAGGCGCGCTTACTTTAGCACATACTCCTGTAGAAAACATGCACGCAGCAACAAAAGAATATGTAGATAATACAATTGTTGAAAAAATACAATATAGAAGAAAATATTATTTAATAGGCAATGATATAGATACAGAAATAGCATTACAACATGATTTAAATAATCTCTTTGTATTTATTAAAATTGTAGATAAAAATACGGGAATGGAAGTAGATTGTGGTATTAAACACACACATAATGCAATAACATTATATTTTGAAAATGCACCTTTAACAGATTCGTTGGAAGTTTACATGATATGGTTTTAATTTTTTTAAGTATTTATTTAAAGAACAAATAGTAGACGGAGAAATCCGTCTACTATTTTTTTAAATGGGGGTTAAATTTATATCATGATTGTTGTTATAGAAGGTCCTGATGGTGTAGGTAAAACAACATTGATAAATAATCTTGTTAAAGAATATCCTTTACTTTATAAAAAATTTCCATTATCTTTTCCTACATATAAAAAAGATATACACGCATCTAAAACACCGCAGCATTTAAGAGACAAATTATATGATTATTTACTAAATGAAGAACGGGGTAACATATCCGATTTACAGTTTCAGTATATAAATCTTATAGATAAAGTAATACATCATAATGACTTTATAAAATACAAAGAAGATAGAGAAACAGTATATCTTATAGATAGGTATAAAGCATCTGGATATGTTTATGGTGTTAGTTCTATGCTTGAAAGTAATTTATTTAATGGTAATGAAGAATTTATAAGATACGTAAACGAACAAATGATATCTTTAGTGGAAGACCCAACATTTGATGTATTGCTATATGCAGACCATATATGTTTATTAGATAGAATAGATGATAGAAATGAAAAAAAGAGTGTGTATGAAAAAGAACATTTAATGAAATGTGTTTGCAGAGAATATATTAGATATTTTAATACATTTATTACTAAAGGTGTTATTGTAGATGCTTTAAATTCTTCGGAAGAAGTAGCTATTATAGTTCATAATCTTATATCTCAAAATTGTTTGAGTGTTTAACATGTTAATAACATCATATGGTATAGATTGTGCTTTAGCTCAAGTAGTATACTATCACTTTACAAGTAAGACAAATTTTGCAACCATTTCAAACAAAGTAATAAATAATTATTTAACAAAAAATACACCCGCTATATTAGTTGGTCTTAGGCCAGATTTGGAATATATAGATGATAACATGATATTGATAGATAATACTAAACGAGGTTTAAGTATGTTTGAAAACATACCCAATTTTGTATATGAACAACGAATATCAAAAACACATATATTATCCAAATATTTAAAAGTAAATGCTCCATTGTATAAATATGCTATGTTGGCAGATGCGCTTACAACAGGTCAATATACGGATAATAATGTAATTTTTTTAGATTTTTATAATGCTGTAGGACACGATACTTTTATTTATAAATTTTTAATACAAGAAGGTTTGTTGTTAAATAAAAACGAACAGCAATTAGCTTTACGTTTTAGAAAATTTCAAAACGAAACAGCAGATGAGTTTATTAAAGAATTTATGTTGCTTAATGAAGGTATAGCTATTTGTAAAGCTAATTATAATATGAGAGAACCTATAGAAAATGCTATATTAGATAAATATCACGAAGATTTATTTTTAGTTGCAACATGGGATTATAATAATGATAACACCCTCAGAGTTAGTTTGTGTAGTAAGTCTGATATGGCTGGAAAAATAGCAGACAAGATGAATGGAGATAATTATATACGAAGCGGAGTATATAAGACAACATATAGCGAAGATGTCGAAGATGTAAATACTTATATTATGGAACAACTTTCAGAAGCATATAATGAAATTGTAAATGAACATAGAACACAGTTATATCAAGAAAAACAAAAAGAAATAGAACAGCATAAAGAAGAAAATTCTATACTATCTTTATTGTAGGGGCGGTGAATCTAATTGACATTAACACCTGCTAGATTAAAACAATTAACAGGTAAAATATCAGCATCTACAATGCAAATACCTATTGAAGCAAATAAAATATATAGAGCTAAAGTAGTAGATGTTAAAGACCCAAATAAACGCGGTGCTGTAAAAGTATGGATTGTGGATTTGATGTATAACAATGTACCCGAAAGCGATGGTTTATGGGCAATGCCCGGAAATAGTGTATTTACAAGTAATAAAGAAAATACAGATCCGGGCGGACAGGATAGTGGGTCATTAATCATTCCGCCTAAAAATAGTTATATATGGGTTATTTTTGAAGATGGTGATTTTAATAGAGCTAGATATTTGGGCGGTATTAATATGGACGTTGATGAGAGCGTTCCTGTAGAAAACCAAAGTGGTTCTCAGTACTATAATAAATGGACATTGCTTAAAACACCTAAAGGTCGTCAAATTTTTTTATCAGACGATCCAGACGATGAGTCTATTATTATACGAGGTAAAATTAAAAATAGATCTGCTAGAAATAAAATAAACGATCCTAGAGCACATTCTAATTCTATGCAAATAGAATTGTGGGAAAAAGATGGACAAGAATATGCTATAATGAAAGATGGTACTGGTCAATATTTTTTATTAGATGCAGCAAATGAAAAAGTAAGAATACAACATGTGTCTGGTAGTTATATAGAATTTACTGCTGGTGGGGATATTATCATACAAGCAAAAAATAATGTTTGGATTAATTCCCATTAGTAGTATAATGTAAAAGAGGTATTATTATGCGTCGAACATCTATAGTATTGAAAATAACAAATTTTAATAAATATAGTTATTCTATTTTATCTCATATATATGAAATAGGTTTATTTTTAGCAGATAGTGGTTTGAATGTATTGTATTGGGTTTGCAACGATCAAGAAAAATTAATTGAATTTGATTTAAAATACATGCAAACAATACCTATGGTTTTTAATGAAGAAGAAATTCCAAAACCATATACATTATTAACAGATGCGTTTGATTCTACAAGTATAGAAGATTTAGAAAAAATTAGAAAAATATTTTTTATAAACAACCCACAATTAGAAAAAACGCTTGTTAATAATTATGATTTTAAGGATGTAGAATCAAAAAGCTATATTTTATATACAACTCAATTGGACGATTCTTTTTTAAATACGGATATGGGCTATTCATTTTATGAAAATAATAGAACATACGAATATGAGTACGGTATATTTTATAAATATTTATTAAACACACATAAGTATACAAATAAATATTATTTAGAAAATTCCACTATATTAGAAGACGTGAATACAGTTGTTATGGATTATGTTTCAACAAATAATATACAATATTCTAATGAAAAAGGTATAGCTATTTATAATATGTATTCTTCTTTATTATATGCAAATCGTTTTGATTTTTTTACACGGTTACCTTTTGAGTTTTCATTAGCAAATAAAAAAGTTATTATGTTTGATTGTGATCCGCATTTTAGAAATTTAACAAAACATCAATTGTGGAATCATCCATATATAATAGAAGATATACCGTCATTGAATTTAGATCTCAATATGTTTAAAAATAATTAAGGAGTAGGTATATATGTTAAAAGAAGATGTTATTAACATTCACTTGAATATAGATAAAGTGGATATAAATACAGAAAAAAAGAAAACAGGAACCTTACCTGAAGAAAGCCCTCCAATGCCAGATAGACATACACCGGAAGAGGAACGCATTATAGATGTTGGGGACCCTGTCATACAAACAGTAATGGAAATGTGTAAAAAAATAGGTTTAGAAAATACTATAAATGCGTTAACACAGTTAGCTAATAAAAATACATTAAATGAAGTATCAAAATTAAAAATAAAACAAATAGTTAATAAATTAGAAACAATTAAATTATAATTAATAATACTATTGTTTTTTTGGTGGTGGTGTAATTGAATATATATTTTAATAATTTAACGGAATGGTTAAATGTACACAATGTATTAGATATAAGTACTCCATTTTATGGCGTGTATATGTTAATAGACGGCAGTATGTATGTGTTGGGTTATAATATAGAAACAGAAACATTTTCTGAAACTCCTGTAAAGTTAAATAGTTTTACAGAAAACATACAAAGCATGGATGTGGTACTATCCGACGATGTTTCTTTTTTATCTTTTATAAACTATGGTCCTTCGGATAGTTTAGATGCAACAGAAACTCCAGTAATAAAAAAGCAACCTAAGATATATTTTAAAATAGATGGTGAATATAAACAAGTATCTTCTACCTATGTTAAAGTGAATGGAGAATATATATCTGCAAATCGCGCATATGTTAAAACTATAGATGGCTGGAGAGCAGCACAGCCTACTCCAAGTAACACCACCAATTACAGGACCATATCTTTGGGTTAGGGTGGATTGCGGTGCAATGTATTTAAAACAATCTGGTTATTACGAAGGTCTGTTTTATAATGATAGTGCGTGGCATTTTGATTATTTGGAATTTGGTGGTTTATCTACTTCAAAAATAGTGGATTTAATGTCTGTAGACTTTAATAACGAAACACTATTAACACATTGGGAACGTGAGTTGGGGAAACCCTATTTATTTGTACCAGATGAGTTTGTTCGATGGGGCGATGAAATATATAATTTTGCATATGTAGATGTGGATTGGTATTATAGAGAGTATGAAGATGGTGATGAAGATATAGATTTTGTAGCATCTTCTCTTTTTAAATTTTACACTCCTCAAAATGTTGCATACGCATATTTTATAATATCAGATATATATATGCATTTAAATAAAGAACAAGTTTTGGAAGGATCTTCTAAATTAAAAGGAGATGTGTATGTTTCTAATAATTCCACTAATGGTCAAGACGGCGATTGGTTCTTAATTAAGAAAAATCTTTTTGCTGATTATTTCCCTACAAATGAATTACAATCTATTTGTATATTAGAAGTGTCTATAGACGATTTAGCAAATACAAGAACACTTTATATAAATACTGTACTTCCTTTAAATCATGTTTTTGAAAATACATATTTTTCTTATTTTCCTTTTATTGATATGGGAACTGAAGGAGAATATTATAAGAAAAAGAATATTGTGCATAAAATTATTGCAAGTCAAGAAAAGATAGAACCTAACACATCCTGGGAAAATATAAAAAATATGCAAATTATAGATATAAATCAAGACGAATTTTTTTATTGGTCAGATACCTTTGTCGAATTAAATGTAGAAAACTTTTTTAATTTAGATTCCCCTTCGGCTTATGGTGATTTATTATGTATTCGAGAAGATGCGGCTTTATCCTTCGAAGTTGTATTTAATAATTTTGTTAATTATAAATATATTTATATATTAGCTACAATACCGGAAGACTTCGTAGGAAATGGCTGGGAATATATATCAATATATCACTCAGATTTTCCAATGGAGAGAGAAATGAATCAATTCTTTACTAAAAATGTTACTGGAAATGTGTTTATAGAAATACCTGTAGATTTCTCATATACTACAGAATTCGAATATCTTCCTATAAGAGAAGATTATCCAATAGATATTAATTAACTGGAGGTTTAAAAATGTCCATACCAATAACAAATTTTACACAAAAAGAATTTTGTTGTAAGTGCGGTTGTGGTTCGTGTGAAGTTTCTATGAAATTAAAAGAAACGTTACAAATTATTAGAAACTATTGGGGTAAACCAATTATTATTACATCCTCAAGAAGATGTAGAACACATAATGCTCGTGTTGGTGGTGTACCTAATAGTCAACATTTATTAGGTACTGCGGCAGACATTACAACAGAAGGTTCTATACAAACTTTTTATAATTTTATCATTCAGTTATATAAATCTGGTAAAATACCAGATTTGGGTTATATACAACTATATTTAAATAAAAAATTTATACATGTTGATGTAAGATATCCTAAATCTAACACTGTTAGAAATTTAAAGTAGGAGGATCATATGTATAAAGTTTCGGATAAAACAAAGTCAATGACTTTTGTTGGTGTTTTGGCGGGAGTTTATTTTGTTATTAATATATTATTTGCTCCTATATCATTTGGTCCATTGCAATTCAGAATAGCTAATTTATTACAACCGTTTGTATTGAAAAGTAAAAAATACATATATGCAATTGCGCTGGGTACATTTTTAGCTAATTTACAAAGCCCATTTGGTATTTTAGATTGGGGTGTCATGCCTTTAGTAAGTATAATAGCAGGCCATACGGCATATTATATATCACAAACTTATATTTTTAAATATTCTAATTATTTAGCTATGGTTGTATTTGCATTAACTATATCTGCTAATGTCGGTTGGATATTATATGTGGGTGCAGGTTTACCGTATATCATAGGAACCGCAAATGTGTTTTTTACTTCGGGATTATTAAATTTAATAGGTGTATATGTTGTAAATGCGTTATCTGAAGCTTTAGAACGTCGGGGGTTGAAGCTTTAAGAGAGGGTGTGTTTTGATTTGATGTGGGAAACTCTTGGTGGTTGGGGTATTGTTATAGTTTCTACGTTGTTTTTACTTCTAATTTTGGGTCTTACAAATAAAATGGCGGGTGTTTATATTAAAGAAGTGTTAATTTCTATGTTTTCTACTAAAAAAGTGTTAGAAAACGATAAAAACGAAGAAGAACCGAAAAAAAATTAAAAATTCCCATTGGAGTGGGTGTTGTTGTCGAAATTCAAAAAAACAGATCTGGAATATTTTGAAAAACTTTTAAAAAAGTATCAAAAAAAGCCGGCACTGTGTGCATATTGTGGTCAACCTCTTATTTTTAAGGACTTTGTAAAACAATATGATCATGAAAAAAAATATTGTTCAAAAAATTGTTATAATTTATTAAGAAAAGCAAACACTCCTCTAAAACCTGGGTTCGGTTCTGCTACAGAAGAAGTTATTTACAATTATTTGACAGCGCAGTATCCGAATTTAGAAATTAGACACAATGTTTCAACCATTATTGCGCCGTATGAATTAGATTTTGTAATAGATGAGTATAAATTAGTAATAGAGTATAATGGACAATTACATTATGTTAATAGATATAACAAAAAAAGAGAAAAGCGTACAAAACTTAACGATACTAAAAAGAAGAAATTATTAATGCTTAATGGTTATTGTTTATGTCGTCTTTGGAGCCAGTTAGGTTTATATACCAGGCCTGTACTTTTTCGTAAGGCGTTAACGATATTAAAAGAACAAATATCCAAATGTATCAATAATTCATGTAGATATGGTACTGTTGTCGATATTTTAGTATCTATAAATGAAGAAATTTCTATAATTAAAGAAAAATAGAAAGTACACAGCACATCGAGTAAAAATGGTGTGCTGTGTACTACTTTTCTGTGTTTACGAAGAAATTTGTATATATATTATTATAGTGATACAAGCAATTGATTGAAATTTAATCAATCGTTTTGTATCTGTTCGCACTTTACAATCCTGTGGATTGGTGTGTAAATACACCATCACATACTAATACTAATCTATAGGGTTGTAAAAGCGTGGAGTTAAATTCAAGTGCAATTTTTTGTTTAAATTGCTTCACTATGTTGAGGAGGTGTGCTGTATTGATAGATACAAAGAAAATTAAGAAAGTTAAACACCCCGGATATAATTATATCTTTGAAAAAGATAGTGGGTTTTTTGCAAGGTGGGGAGCAACACTAAAAGACGATCCACAGTTATCGCCCGTAGGACCAGAAATAGCAGATATTGAAGTTTCTACTATTTGTAATGGCCCATTTGGTAAACGTTGTTCTATGTGCTATAAAAACGGAACAGCACATAATGAAAATATGAATTTGGAAACATTTAAAAAGGTGTTAGATAAATTAACAGAAACAAATAATTTAACACAAGTAGCATTTGGTATAGGTGATATGGATTCTAATCCAGACCTTATATCAATGTTTAGATGTTGTAGAGAAAACGATATTGTTCCTAATCTTACTGTAAATGGTGCGAGACTCGATGTGCAATATGAAAACAAAACGTATGCACAACATATCGCAGATCTTTGTGGGGCTGTGGCAGTAAGTCATTACGATGATAATTTGTGTTTTGATGCCGTTAAAAAGTTTACAGATCTGGGCATGACACAAGTTAACATTCATAAAGTTTTAGCAGAAGAAACAATCGTCGATTGTTTTCGTTTGTTAAAACTTAAAGAAAGTGAGTATAGATTAGCAAAACTTAATGCAATAGTGTTTCTTCTGTATAAACCAAAAAGCGGCAATGCAATGACACCGCTTAAAGATATGTTTAAGTATCAAGAGCTTATAGAATATGCTTTAAATAATAATATATCGATAGGTTTTGATAGCTGTGGAGCGAACAAATTTATCGATGTAATAAGCGAGAATAAAGATTTTGCCCATTTAACGGCTTTAGCAGAGCCATGTGAAAGCGGTTTGTTCTCGGTGTATGTAAATGTGCATGGAGATTTTTATCCTTGTTCGTTTTCAGAAGGTGTGAGTAATTGGACTACAGGTATAAGTGTAGTTGAATGTGATAACTTTTTAGAAGATGTATGGTTTCACCCAAGAACAATAAAGTGGAGAGATGGGCTTCTTGCAAATAACCGCAGTTGTCCCATTTACAATATATAATGTATTTTGAATATAGGGGGGATCCCATGTTAGTGTATTTAGAGGGTGAAGATAAAGAACATGTATTGGATATATTACGAGAATATAGAAAATCTTTTCCAAAATCCAAATTATACGATGTTGTAAGATCCGATGTAAAAAATATTATAAAGAAAATGACAAAAAATGTAGTTGCGGATATAAGTGTAGCAGAATGTCATTTAATACAACAGTCTGTTATATTTGCTTTAGAAAATATAGTAAACGAAAGTGAAAAACAGACATTAATGAACTTAGCTGTAAAACTGTCCTTAAATTAAAATTCACAACAAATATAGATTTTGAGTTTAGACTAGTATTTAGGAGGGTTGCTATGTATAATATTTATGTATTGTTGGCGTTAGCGACGTTGGTTTCAACGGCTCTTTCTTTTTATTATTTTGAAGAGCAAGAAACAAAAAAAATATTTAAGGAACTTGATAATTTTAATGTAAAAGATTTATTCGAAGATTTTTATATACCAACGTGGATTCCTCGTCTAGCAATAGAGTCTATCGAAGAGGAAGACGAGGATTATAATTTTGAGGAGGTGGTTGATTAGAAAGGTGTATTATAATTATGCGCTTGTTATTGTTGGTAAACTATGTAAGATTTTTGTATTATTTATTATTTTATATCATGGGAGGATATATAATGTTTAATTTTGTATGCGAGAACTGTGGACACGATCAGTACACTACCAAGGGTTACAATGCTGCAAGAACCAAGAGGCGACTTGTATGTAAAAATTGCGGAAAAAATACCACTGTGGATCTTGTGGTGTTTGAAGGTCGTGACACTTCTGTGCCCGAAGTTGAAACTCCAAGATCTGAAACAACGCAGGCGCCTGTAAGTGTTGGTGGCGGTGCTTTTGTATCTAGTGTCAATGTACAGAATGCACCTGTAGAGGAGCCTGTTCCTGTAATTACTGCAGATTTGGAAAATGAGCGTCATGAAGATAGGGAACCTAATGTGCCTAAAACCAGATTTATTAATATTAACGGACAAACAGGTGCCTTCCCTAACTTTACAGAAGATATGGTTTATGCGTACGCTCAGGCGCAGAACCATTCTTTCGAATTTAAGGACGGTGTATATTATCTTACAGCACAGAGAGGTGCTAAGGGATAATTTAAAGTAGATATATGGGGGGAGTAATATCCCCCCATATTTTTATTTATGGGTGGTGGTTATTTTCAATGAATAACAATTATTTTTTAAAAAGATTTGGATATATATTAGCTACACTAGTATTGGGTATGTGTATTGGATCGTATATGCTATATTATTATTTGTTTTTTTCTTTTACTTCGACTGTTATAGAAAATGATATAGAGGATATTGTTACAGAACGTAAAGATATTGTTGAAGAAAGAGTTGTAAAATATTTTGAGATAACGGAAGAAGATCTTTATAATGTATTTTATAGATATATAAATGAGACGATTGTTAAATATACAAAAATTAGTAACGATGAATATGTACAAAACGTTGCTAGTGCGTTTGTAGACCAGCTTCAATATGTTCCACAACCGGAAATAGTATTTTATACAATAGCTATGGGAAAAAAAGAAAGTAAGTTTGATATATCAGCTAAACCTCCAAAAAGGTTTAATTCTTCCGCTTCCGGAATTGGACAAGTAATATGGAGGTGGCATTCCGACAAGTTATTAAAAACATATCCATGGAGAGACGGAAATATAACACGTGAAATGTTAGATACGGATATTTCAGCATCGATAGATGCAATGTATTTAGTATTTGAAAACTACTTAATAAATAGTAAAAATTATAAGGAGGCAACGATATCTTATTTTGGAAAAAATCATTCAGAGTTAGCAAAAAATAAATACAGACTTAGTATATTAAAGGAATATCATTTATTAACACAACGCTTATTTAGAGCTGTGTTAAGTAAACCTGTTAAAACAAAAATAGTACATGTAAATTGTGATGGGGAAGTTGTTTGCGAGTATCCTATAGATCCAAATATTAAGTTTTAAAAAAAGGAGTGTTGTATTATTATGATGGAAATTAACAGAGAAGAGTATGCTTTTGGTATTGATTTAATGCCTATTTATGTATCGTTATCGCCGAATAATTTAACACCGGTTAAAATACTTGATAAACCTAGATTGGCTGTTGTTAGAGAAGATACGGGGGAAGTACTGGATATTGTATCGGATCATTACGAGGGTGTTACTCACGATGTTGTGGTAGACTCTGTAAAGGATAATATCTTACCACAATTAGGATGGAATGTAATTAAAGAAAATCTTTGCATGTGGATGAATGGTGGTATTATGTTTTATAGCATGCAAACAGAAAATGCATATCAAATAGATAATAATACCACCCTATATGCAACTATAAATGCTGTAAACAGCCATAATAGATATACAAAGGCGGGCGTACATATTACACTGCAAGACCAAAATGGTACTAATTATCTTCCTACAGCAGGAAGTAAGTCTGTATATACTTATGAATCTATGTTACATAGAAAAAGCACATTAAACATTCTTCAGTTACATAGACTTATAGATAATATTCCTGCACTAATAGATACTACTGTTTCTAGTTGGCGGGATTGGACAACACAGCACGTAACATTTAACAGACTATATGTATTAGCACAATTGTTTAATTATAGGTTGGGTGTATATTTAACAGAACAGATGCCTACAGGCGGTACTAGGTTCGATATGTATAAACATGTATGTCAATATATGCTTAATACAGATAAGATGGCTGCAAGCGGTTTTAATGCTTTAACAATTATGGCTAAATTTGTAAAAATTATGAAAAGAGACAGTTTTTTCATATGCGATGTAGATGATCTGAAAAGGGAAATAAAAAGAAATATGTTATTTAGATGGGAGGACAAAATTAAAACAGAAGAAGAAAAACAGGAAGAAGTAAACGATAATATAATTAATGTATCCGATGTTTCTGAAAATGAAGAAATAGATGTTGAAGAAGTAACAACGTCTGTTGAAGAAATGATAGACGATTTACTTTAAATTTAAGGGGGCGTTTGTATGGAGGGGGGTTTGATAAAAACCTATTTGCATTACAGAACAATTGCAGAAACAATGAATAGAGCAAGAAACGATATAAACCCAAGTAATTTGAGATGCGTTTGTGTATTGTTAAATAGACAACGATTAGTATCTATAGGTGTTAATAAACGAAAAACACATCCGCTTGTTAAGAAATTAGGTTATAAAATATATAGAAGAAGGTATCCGCTACACGCAGAATTGGATGCATGGATACAAGCAAAAAATAAAAGAGAACGTTTTGACACTATGATGGTTTATCGAGGATACGAAGCAAACTTACCATCTTGTCCATGTCACATTTGTAGTATGTGGATTAGAAATTTAAGTGTGCGAGTTGTGTATACTAGCGCAATAGGTATATCTATAGCACATTCAGATAAGCTAGTAGGGCATTTAAAGGAGGAATAACATGTGGCTACAACTTTCACATAACGATTTGGATGGAATGGGATGTTTGCTTCTAGGTCGTAAAATGGGTATTAAATATAGTTACATATGCTCATATACGGAAAATTCCAAATATTACTTTGGAAATGTATTATCAGATTTTGCGCATATGTTTAACGATGAAACTATTGAAGGTTTACTAATAACCGATATTAATCTAACACCTATATTTGTTGATATACTGGAAGCAACTGTTCCAGAACGTATTAAAGTAATATCAATAGACCATCATGAAGATAGCGTTAAAGAACATAACAGATATAAAATTCACCACGATACGTCCTTATCAGCAACAAAAATTATGTATAATTTACTGAAAGATAAGTTAGATATAGCTAAGTATAGAGAATGTATAAATGCTATAAATGGCTTCGATACCTGGGAATTTGAAACATCGCCATTTGCTGTGGATTTACAAAGAGTATTTTATTATTATGTATTTATGGAAGAGAAGTTTAAATATATTAAATATTTTATTAAATTGAATAATTTTGTGGATTTGCTGGAAAACGATCCACCCACAAATACGTATAAGCCCAAATGGTATAATAACTTTTTAGCGCAATATCACGAAAGAAAGGATATTTTAATTAATCCAATAATAGAAAACGTATTGGATATGGGGGGAGTTTATAATGTATATAAGTTTAAAAAAAATAACTATGCTCCAGCATTTGAAGTCAGTATACATGCTCAAAATGCAGGCATAGAGAATTTTATTTTAATTTTCGAAGACGATAATACTTTTACAGTTTCACTAAGAACAAATAGTGATAGAATAAGTGTTAATGAATTTGCGTCTTTGAAAGATGGTGGCGGTCATCAAAAAGCCTCATCTTTTAGAATACCCCTCAATGAACAAGAACTAACGAATACGCTAAATGATTTACAAGAATTTTATAGCGGGGGTTAAAACAGTATGTTAGATTTAATTATTATTATTTTAGCTCTAGTGTTTTTGTATATTACATATAAGGATAAAATACTAGAGAAATTTGGAGGCATAAAATATCAAAAAAATATACAACGAATAGATTCAAAATACGAATTTGGAAAATATGTTATAAATCCAAAACAAACTTTAGTATTTTGGATAGAAGCGTCGCATTTGCCTTTTGATTCAATTACAAAAATATTTATGTATAACAATAGAACATTAGAAGGTATTAGTGCTGTTTGTTATGTGATGGGTAATAAACATTCGTGGAAATTATATGCGGATGATGCGCATATTGATGTTATTGGTAATATAGCACAAGAAATTTATGGATGTTATCATAATAATATGGAGGTACGATAAGTATGTATTCCGATTATGCGTTTCAGAGCAATGTTGCAGCACTATCTACACAAACAGATTTAATTAAGAAGTGCATTTATGTAAAAATATGTGGTCCGAAACCTAATACAGGTGGAGGTTGGCCTCAGTGGGATTGGAACAATAGTTTACTTTATACCCTTAATTTTACAGATCTACCAGAGCTTGTAAATGAAATAACAGCAATAATTAACAATACAGCCAAAGAGCCCAATACCAAAAGAGCATATAGTGATAATAGTAAAATTATTGCTTTTGGTAAGGGCGGGGACGGAATATTCAAGATTGCGATACAAAATACAATGAAAGACGGAAGTGTACAAAATACAGCTTTTTCGTTTGTAAACGTTGAGGATTTAACAAGATTTATCATGCTTCTTCAGTTTATCACACAAAAGCAGGAACAGTTCTTTCAGGCAGAATTTATTATCAATTCTGTTTTTAATTTAGTTAAATCTGAGTTGTATAAAGTTAATAAACCACAACAGCAAACAGGCGGATATAATAGACCTTATCAAAATAGACAGCAAGCACAAGCACCACAGCAAACAAATGTAGGCAGTATTGATGATATGCTTGGTGGTACACCTACAGTAAATACTACAGAAGCAGTTAAAAATGTAGTAACGGACTTTGGAGGTAACATAGAAGACCTTCTATAGTGTATAATATATTAAGGGTGGGTTTTAAGTAATCCACCCTTAACTTTTTTGAGGGGGTGTGTAAAGTATATGTTAAACGATTTTTTTATGAGGTATAAATATGTAGTTAACATGCCAATTGCTAAAGATACTGTTAATAACTATACAAAAAAATTAACAACAAAACATGTAAAGAAGATTTTTGATGGTACAGAACAAATATTAATATCACCTGTATTTACAACGGATTACGTTTATTTGTTTCAGCCTATATTTGATTTTGATGGTAGGCGGGGCGGTGGTGTGTTAAACGCATACGACCAAGCAACTACGTTTGCTTATAAGCTAAAAAGATATCCATTTATTTTCGAACTTACTGAAGATGGTGTACATGTTACATTTCAAATAGTTTTAAGCGGAATTGGATCATTAAATAAGTTTCGGGAAGAAGTAAAAGAAAAAACCTCAATATATTCTACATTGGACGTATCATCTTCTATAAGAGATACCCCTATGTTTAGAGGTGGTAGTTATAGAAATACATATACGATGGACTTTTTTGAAAGTATAGATTCAACTTCTTTTCAACAAGTAAAAGGAAAATTACCTCTCGAAGTTCATACAGTTGAAGAATGGATTGAACTATGGGAAGAATACCTATTTCCCAAATATACAATTACTGTAGATACTTTTTTAAGTAGAATGTAGGAGGGTTGTATTAGTGTATGTTCTCTGTAAGGAAAACGACACAAATCAAGAATTTATATCATACGTGCCCAAATTTCATACAAACTACAAAATAAAACAACATTACGATATAGATGGAAATCCTATAGAGTGGAATGAAGATGTTATTTATATAAAACCAGATGTTTTAGCTGTTACTAATAAATTTAATGATATTTATGATCTTGTGAATAATATATTAAATAACAACGAAGCGTTTTACAAAGCATATGAAAAGTTTTTGTTAACATATCTAAATGCAGATATAGAGCATAGAATGGGTGTTTGGTTCGATCATGCCCCCAAGTTAATAAACTATATAGACGAAATTTATGTTAATATGGAAATTGGTAAAGGTATGTTTGTAACAGAAAATGCATCTTATAAACTAAACATAAATGCTAAAGAAGCAGATATAATAATGAAAACATCTGTGCGAAGTAGATTTTTCATACCTTGTTATTTAGGTGGAAATGCTGTTAGTGAACATCAGCAGAAGGTTATACATACAATACTCAATGAGGAAATGATTGAAGATAAAATATTAACTAAGTTATTTAATATAGTATCTTCTATGGTTATAGCATCGGGTACTAAATATCAAGGACGTAAAATATGGGAATTTTTATCACGATCTAAAGGATATACACAAGAAAATCATGTTATGGAACTATTATCGAGTATTTATTATAAAGCACTACCTAGTTTAAAACCTCAAGATAATCCAATAGCATATATGATTCTAGTTGCTAGAAACGAATTAAATTGGTTGATGAGTACATCGATGACTAATTTATTCTTACCTAGTAATATAGATACTTTAAGTATGATAAAGCCTAAAGGAGATATCATACAAAGTGAAATATTTTATAGAGTTATTGTACAAAAGTTATTTCAGCCCATAGCAGAATCTTATAAAGATTATAAAGAATTATACCATTATAATGTATATACTACATTGTATAATTTAACACAACCTCTTATTTTACAAATTTTTAATTTACCTATACGTTCGCTAAACATAGCAAACGTACATGTATTAAACTTTTTTATGCATAAGTTTTTAGTATCGTTAGCGGAGCAAAAACGTGTTAACATGGAAATAATGTTGATAACCGCACCTATGATTAATTTGGATTTAAAAAATCTAGAAAGATTACCTATTAACCTACAAAATAAAATTACAACAACACTACGTCCGTATTTTATTACAAAAAAGATAACGCATTTAACTCTTAATACAATCAAAAAATATTATACAAACACAGTATTGGCTTTATATAAAAATAAATATTTTAATGTACTAACACAAGAATATGAGAAAATAGATTGGAATAAATTTATTGAAGAGTTAATTAGCTTTACTGTTAATTTAGCTATACATACATATCAAAAAGAAATAGAAGAAATTAAAGAAAAATTATACATGCTTGACTAAGTCTATGTTTGGGGGTGGGTACTTTGATGAATATTCATTTTCCATATACAATGAGCAATTACATAGAACCAATAAACGATTGTATGGCAACGTTAGAAATTTTGGATATAGATTTAATTCTTAAAACGTTTAAAATCTGTGGAACAGATATATTATTTATGCAGGATCGGTATATTGGACCCACAGTACCCTATAGTAACATAATGTTAGCTCAAGAAATTGCGGGAGATACAATACCCGAATATGTACCTACATTTATAACAGTTTTTAGAACATCGTGGATTGAAGAAGCATTTGAATATATGAGTTTTATGTTTGACTTGGATATCATACATCACACAAAATTAAACGTATCGTTAGCTATGAACGACGAATACATAAGTAATAGCGATATTGTAAACACTATAACGTTATTTGATAAAAGAGGCCGTTTTAGTTTAGAAACAATAGCTGGTATGTTATTTCAATATAGCGAAGAAATTGGATGCCCTTTTAATAGAGATATGTATTGGAATAATAAATTTGGCTATACTATATGTCCAATATCTGTTAGAAACAACTATGATATTGTACAGCAACCAATTCGTGTTGCTTTTGAATATGCGAACATTTGAGGGTAATTATGTTTAATCATTTTAATATAGAAGATAAGCCTATTCATAGAAATGCTGTACTTAAAAAACTATTACAAATACTTACATCTTGTAGTGTGCTTTCAGTAAAACGTTTTTTACAAAATTATAATATAGAACTTAAAAAAGAAACAGAACAACAAATAAGCTCTAAATTAGAAAAATTACAAAAAGTATTATTAGACGATGAAAGTGTTGATAAAACAGAAGAAGCATTAAAAAATGTAGAAGATAACGCTAAAACTTTAGTTTTTACTTTTCTTTGCGCTGCAATAGAAACTACATGGAAAGAATATGGTGTAGATATTAATACACACTCTGTTGTAAAATCTACAAAAATAATAAAACAGAAAAGAGATAAGGTTCGGGAACAATTATATGATAATATTGATAAAAATTTTAAAGAATTGGATATATTAATAGCAAGCATCGTTCCTGAGCCTAAAGACGGTTTAGAGGGGATACTTAACAATGTTGTTGGATTTAAATAAATATATAGAGAAGGAAAATCTCAAGCAAATAACAACGTCCAATCTTATGATAAGCAATAGAAATGATCCAAACGGGCTTTTTTCCAATATCATTTTTGGTTTGTTTGGTTCGTCTAAATGGCGAACCAAACATGCTTTTATAGATTTAAAATGCACGGTGCTACATCCACTTTTATATGAAATAGCAGATAGGCGATGTAGTGCGCTTTTAAAATTCTTCAGAGGCGATTTGTCTATATTAAATAATAAGTTAATTAGTGGTAATAGTGGCGATTGGGGTATAAATTATTTTTATGATAACTTAGAAAAAGTAGTAAAGATTTTTTTAGATCAAGGTCAGTTAACAGATGCGGGTCAATCTCTGTTAAGATATATAGTAAAGCATAAAAAAGTAACGTTTTTAGATAAACAAATAGTTTTACCCCCTCAGTTTAGGCCTATGTATATTGTTAATAATAAATTGGACTTACATCCCCTAAACGATAAGTATTTAAGTATTCTTAATGAAGTGGATATTATATCCATAACAGATATTGAAAGCAGATCTTATAAAGAAATTTTAATGAAAATACAGTTGCGTGTATTTGAGGCTTTTCAGCTTCTTAAAGATATGTTGAAAGGAAAGGGCGGAGTACAAAGAAAAAGTTTATTAGGTAAATCAATGGACTTTTCCGCTAGAGCTGTTATCGTTGGCGATCCAAACATCCCACCAGATAAAGTAGGTGTGCCTTTTAATATAGCACTATCTATTTTTAAGCCTTTTATAATATATAAATCAACATCTAAATATGCTTCGAAATGGGAAGATTTGGGTTTTAAACCCAGTATACTGTCTATAGGTAATTTAATTAATATGGTAAACGAAGGTAAAAAGGATTTAATGGACGATACAATCATATCTCTTTTACTAGAAATTCTTAAAGAACTATGTGAAGAAAAAGTAGTAGTTATGAAAAGAGACCCTTCTCTACATAGAATGAATTTAAGAGCATTTTATCCAACAATTATATTTACAGATAGTTTACATATAAATCCATTGTTAACAGACGGTTTTAATGCAGACTTCGACGGAGATCAAATGGCTATATATTTACCATTGACAGAAGCTGCTCAAAAAGAAGCAAAAGAAAAGATGTTAGTATCTAAAAATATTTGGAGTCCTACAGGTACAGATTTAACATTAGGGTTTAAAAATGATACTGTAGCGGGTGTTTATTTTTTAACAGCAGAGCCTTCTCCATCTAGTAAATCTATAAATATGAAAGTATCCACTTTAACAGAATTAACTGCACTATTATTAAAGTATTCCGATCCAACATTATATGTAACATATAAAACTAGTAAAAAAACTATAGGACGTGCTATAGTTGAAAATATAACAGGTGTTGTAATTGATAAACAACTTACAAAAAGAGATATATCGGAATTATTTGTAAAGTTGGCTAAAAAAGAAAAACCAGAAACAATTATGAATAAAATGGACGACTTAATGAAAGTTGCTATTATCGTACCTACCTTAACAGGAAAAAGTATTAATGTAGATCAATTCAAATTACCCGAGAAATTAGAAGATAAGAAAAAGGCTGCATTTAAAAGCGAAAATCCTTCAGATGCATTAAAGAAGTTATCGTTAGAGGTTGCAGAATCTTTAAAAGAAGCAGATTCTCTTATATATGATTTATACCATAGTGGCAGTAGAGGTAATTTAACTACTATACAAACACAAATTGTGGCTAAGGGCTATGTCGAAGACACAGATGGTACTGTAATAGACAAGCCAGTATATGCTTCACTTAGCGATGGTTTAACGTCTTCGGAATTTGTAAATGCAAGTATCGGTGGGCGTAAGGGTATTGTTGATACCTCTCAAATGACTGCGGTGAGCGGATATTTAACTAGACAGATGGTATATTGCAATGCAAGTGTTAAGGCAAGTAATAGAGTAAAAGACTGTGGTACTAAACGATATTTTGAAATTAAAGTAGACACGCCGGATATTGCTAAAGCACTTATAGGTAGATATACTAATAATGGACAATTAATAGAAACGGTTGAAGATATTTTAAATAAAAATATAAAACTTAGAAGTCCATTGTATTGTAAATCTACAGAAATGTGTCAGAGGTGTTTAGGGGAAGACGTAACAAAACGAATAAAATCTAATAACATAGGTATACTCGCAGCACAGTTATTAGGCGAACGTGGATCTCAGCTTACCATGAGAACCTTCCACTGTAATCATAGTAAAATGATTATGTTATTGAAATATAATGATGAAATAATTTGTACTTCATTTGATAGACTTTGGGATATGATAGATTCTGATATTGTAAGTTCTGGATTTCAAGAAGAAAAACCTGTAAGTAATCTTTTAGTATGGGATCGTGATAAATTTACTAAAGTTAATAAAATAATTAGACACCCACAACAAGAAAATACTGAAATGGTTATGTTAAGAACTAATGGTGGGGACTTTATTATATCTCAAGACAACCATCCCCATATGTTAGCCGTAAATGAAGAAAATGGTTCTAAACAATATGCTACTGTTAATGCTAATGAATTAGACGAGTATAAATATTTTACAAATACATCATTTCCAATATGGCAAAAAGAAAAACAAATATTAGATATAGATGCGTATATGTTAGGTATTAAATTGGGAGAGGATTTGTTAAATCCCAACATACAACTTCCATTTAAATTTATTTATTATTCGGATGAAGATCTTAGTAAAATTCTATGTGGTGTTGTAGACGGTTCATCGTGTTTAATAGATCGTATAGTCGATCGTGTTTCTTTTGAAATAACGTCATTAGAACTAATTCAGCAATTACATCACATATTGAAGAAATTTAATATTAAACACGATATAATAATTAATACAACAATTGAAGATTTTAAAAACCAAGTATATGTTATTTGTTTTGATGTTACGAAAGAAAGTATGAATATTTTAAAATATAGTAAATTATTACAAATGGAAACTTTTTCTAAAAAAGCAAACGATGAAAAGGATATGGATTTAATAACATATAAACAGCCTATTTTATACACAAACAGTTATGTATACGATCTTGAAACAGAATCTCATACATTAACAACAAATGGTTTTTGGACACATAATACAGGTGGTTCTGGCTCTGTGGTTAATTTCTTAGAGGAAGATTCTACTTTAGCGGATATGTTTGCACAAGACGGTAATGATATAATAACTAAACAAAAACTTAAATTCATATTCAAAGAAGAACATATCAGAGGAATAGATATTAATGAATATCTAGTACAAAATTTTACCATTGTTACAGAAAACCAAAGAATAGAATTATATTTAACATACGATTTTACTATTATAGCACCCACTCGCGATAGTATGGTTATAGAAAATAAAGAATATAGTATAGAGTTTGATGAAGGTGTGATATGCGGTTCTATGAAAAATAGCTCCGGCAGTATTGTAAGTGCTATTGCGGATGTTAGTAAATTATTAAGCAGTAGGCTTTTAGTTAACGAAGCATTAGTAATGAAATTACACGAATTGTATTCCGCACAAACGTTTATTCCTATGTGGGCATTAGAAATATTATGTTCCCAATTAGCTAGAAATCCCGACAATCCAAGATTACCTTATAGGTTAAGCAATATGCGAAAGGATCCTGTAAGAATTCCTATTAAACAAGTAGCGTTAGTAGAAAGCTGGAAGCGTGGTGCAGCATTTGAAAATATAAGTAATGCACTTCATACAGCGATATTAAACGATACAGACGATACACTTATTACGTCTGATATAGATAACTTGCTCGATCTGTAGGTGGTTAATAATGGCATTAAGAATTGATAATTTTCGACTTTATGTAAGTAGAAGTAATGGTGCGTTTATAACTCTTAAAGATTATACTTTATTAGTGTTGGTAGAAGGTGCGGAAACGGGAGTTCCTTTTGTAGAAAGATTGCCTTTAACACGTAAGATGATGTTTGCTTATACTCCTAAAATTATTCGTGTATTTAATAGAATGCACAAACCCAATATTTCTGAGTTGAGAAAATCTTACGGTAAGGGAATTTCTGTTTTATTTAACCTCAAAGCATTAGAAGGTAGAAGCTTTTATTATGATATAACACCATTTTTTCATTCTCTGAAAAGAAGATTGACGTCTGTTCGTTTTGCTAAAGAAAGTTTAAACTTCTTTAAAAAAGTAGTAAGTTCTGTTAAACATGTAAATAAGGAAACAGTACTTTTATATTATGTAGATGAATCTATTCTTACATCTCGTATTAGAGAAAAAGAATTATATTCGTTTATGTTTACATATCATTTAAGACGTCAAATTACAGATTTGGGAATAGATAAAATTTTCTTAGTAACTAGTAATACTGTTAGACTGATATATGATAGATCTATGGGCGGGAAAAATAAATTTACAATTTTCTTAAAATGGGTTATTCTCGCTATGAAAAGTAAAAAAATTATTACGTTAGATGATGATATAGCAGATGCGGATGCGGACGAACAAGCAGAAATGGAAACATTAATAGCTAATAAAAAAGAAATTGAAAAAGAACTTAAACAAGATACGGATATTGTTCAAAGTAAAGTAGATATTGTTTCTATACCTGCTCTACTAACAAAGCCTGTAAAAGAACCTAAAGAGAAGCGTAGTTTTTTTAGAAGAACGAAAAAAGAACCAGAACAACAAACATCTAAAGAAATACCATTTCGCATGAATAAAGTAAGAATTACAAAACCCACACATGAAAAGGATGTAGTTGAAGAAAAACCTGTAATAGAACCAGAACAGCCTGTTACTAAAGATAAGAAAAAAGATAAACGTAAACTTATTAAAAAATCAACAATAAAAAAACAGACAATATCGAAACGAGACGTACAGTTTGCTGTTGATGAAATTGTCAAAAATTCGTTTAGTGATATTTCGAGATTAAATGTATCTTTGAGCACATTAATGAACAGGGTTAATGCATATGCTATAACTTCTCCAAGTATTGAAAAAGAAGTTGTAAAAGCATATGTTACAGACGATATTGTCAAACAAAAACAAATAGCTAAAGCGGCATTAGTACAAACGGACGATCCGGAAGCATCGTTAATAAATCCTATAGTTAAAAGAGAAAATATAGATAAACAAGAAGAAACAGCTAAAAAATTAGGATTCACACAAGTTTTACCAATAGATGCAACGCATAATATTAATACAAATAAAAAATTAGTAAAAAATAATATAGCTAATGCACTAGCACGTCGTCACGGTTATAAAGACTATATTAAAAATATTTTAAAACAGTCTTTACCAGATATGTTAAAACACGTAAACTATAAATTACAAGATATAACATTTACTAATATTTCATCGACGGATGTGGAATTATATAAAACGGAATTAGAGTTTATAAATATAAAATGTAGAGATTCTGATAATCGCTCCGTTACATTGAAATTTAAAGCACCTAAACTTACAGAAGATAGATATGTATTATCCGGCGGCCTCAAATGGTATTATCCAACAGTATTATCAACATTGCCTATTTTTATAGTCAAACCCAATCAAACACAATTTAGATCTAACTATTCTGCTATTACTTTTAATTATGGTATTTTTAATAGAAGAGAAGACATTCGTTGTTATGTTGGTGGGTTTAAAATACCTGTAGGTTTACTACTGTCTTGTTTATTAAGTGTTGAAGGTCTATTAAGAACTTTTAAATTTCAATATATGATGGTAGATAAAAGACAAAGAAATGCTAATGTACTTAATTTAATGTTAGACGATGGTACTTATTTAGCAATAAACAAAAAAACAGATGTATTTAGCAAGTGTCTTCTTTCCGGGCTGGAGCAAATGTTTAGAAAATATAGACCCCGCAATATCAATACGGTAGAAGAATCGTTTCATTGTTTGAAGTTGATGACAGCACAAAATAAAAGCGAATATATATTAAAACAAGTATTTAAATTTATTATAGATGTTCAAACTTTAAAGGTATTGAAAGCACATAGTTTACCTACAGATTTAGCTAATATTATTATTTATGCGTCCGAATTAGCCGTGAGCGGTGAGTTTGATGATAAATTATCTATACAAAATACATATCTTAGAACTATAGATATTATCATATCTGCTATAGAAAAAGGTGTACACAACGGTATTGCTATATATAATCAGCAACGTATTTATAATCCAAGTGTTTTATTAAGTGTAAATGTCGGTTTTATAATAAATTTCTTTAGAGAGAACGGTGTTTTACAATTACTGGAACAACAAAATCCAATAGAGGAAGTTAGTAACTATTCTAGTGTACGAATTGTAGGACCTGGTGGTTTACCAAATAAAGATGCGGTTCAGCCTAGAGATAGATCTATGAGAAGATCTCATTTTGGTAATTTAGATCCCGTTGATACATCTGAAGGGGATCCGGGTGTAAGACTGTATTTAACAACAGGGCACGTATATGATGATAAACAACATAGTTTTATGCCAATGGAATCTAACGATACTAATAAAAATGTATTGGGTCTTGCGGGATCGTTAACGCCGTTTGTAGATAAAAACGATCAAGTAAGATTAAATATGGCATGTAATCAAGCAAGACAAGCATTACCCATTGTAAGCGCTGAAACACCAATAGTAATGACTGGTGCAGAAACAATTGTTCCTACAATGACATCTTCTACATTTGCTAAACGTGCTAAACAAGATGGTACTATTACACATATAGATAATAATATTATGATTGTACAGCATAATAATAATACAAAAGATGTTATAGATTTAAGACCCACAGAATTGAAAAGTGGCTCTGGTATTAGTAGTGCTATTACACATACGCCTTCTGTAAAAGTTGGAGATAAAGTAAAAGCTAATAGATTACTTACTACTAATGAATTTTTAAAACCTGTTTTAACTCAAGGCGTTAATGTTAGATGTGCATATCTTTCTTATTTAGGTTATAATTATGAGGACGGTTTTGTTTTAAGCGAATCGTTAGCCAAGAAATTAACATCTTTACATTACGACACTATTGAAATAGATCTCACTGAAAGAGATAAATTAGATATATTTCCGGCTATAAATCAAGTTTTTAAGAAAGGCGAAACTGTATGTACAGTACAACGTAATGTTGCTGGTAATATTGCATTAACAGAAGATTGGGAAATTATAGCACCTTCCGATTTACGAGTTGTTGATATAAATGTCTATCCCAGAAATATACAACAGGTATCGAAAGTTCTAGAACAAATAGAGGAAGCATATAAGCAATCTAACGATATATTAAAAAAACAAGGATTGCCTCTTTTATTTGATAAAAAACAAATCATTAAAAATGTTGGAAAATATAAAGCTAGAGACGTGCTTTTAACATCAACTAAAATAGTTATTAAATTATTAAGATTTATGCCTATATCTATAGGAGATAAATTAACTAACAGACATGCTGCAAAAGGGGTAGTGGCACATATAGTGCCTGATAAATTAATGCCCCATACTGAAGATGGAGAACATATGGACGTTTTAATTAACTCTCTATCTGTAGTGAGTAGAATGAATTTGGGTCAAATTTATGAAATATCTGTTGGAAAAATTATGTACTATGCTTCTAAGCGTATTGCAGATATGTTACGTAGAAACAAATCAAGACAGGAAATAGAAAATTTTATTGATGTGTTATATAATACATTAGATAGAACTGATGATAAGGTTTATAGTGCTAGTGTAATGCAAAATTTAAAAACAATGAATGCGTCTCAATTTAAGAAATATATGTTTGGTGTTGCTAATGGTAAGATACATTTCATAGTTCCTCCTTTCCAATCTCCTAAATTAGAAGATGTTGAAAAGGCTGCTAAACATGTAGGAATTAAATTAGCAGATAGATTATATTTACCGGAAATACATTCCAAAACAAAACATCCAGTTGCATGGGGTATTTTATATCTTCAAAAATTAGAACATATTAGTGAAATTAAACAAAATGTGAGAAATTTAGGCCCATATATCAAAACAACATTAGAACCAACACGAGGTAAAGCAAGAGCGGGTGGACAGCGCATGGGTGAGATGGATACATGGAGTTTACTTGCATATGATGCGAATAATGTATTGTCCGATTTTTGGTTAGTTAATGCAGATAACCCGGATGCTAAAAAACAAGTATTATCAGAAATCTATAAATCCGGTTCTGCAAATGTTAATTTTGATATTAATCGTAGTGGGTCTGGACAGATGTTCGATTCTGTATTAACTAGTATGGGTATTTCAAAAATGTAAAGTAGAAAAAATGTTTAAAGGGGGTTTATTATGTCTAAGTCCTTTGTTCTTCCTTGTAGGTGTGGATATCCATTATGTCATATTGTTATTATTAAAGAAGAAGAACAAGTAAATTTAATTTACAAAATGTTTTATGGTAAATATGGTAAGGGAAATTTCTTTACGAGATTATATCATTGGTTCCGAGAAGGTAGAAAAGCAGAATTTGAATACGATGTAATGCTTACAAAACAAAATATTGATATATTAAAATCTATAGACCCTACAGTGCCTTTAACAGTACAAATATTTGTAGATGAAAATAATTCTAGTACGTTTGAAGATGAGGAAGTATTTTCGATAGGTCATCAAGTATATTTCAATAAAAATGAAATGTCGTTTGCAGATTTATGGAACTATTTAATATATGGTGGTATATCAAAAAGAATGCTTCGATGTATAACCAATATGGAAATTATAGAATATTTGATAGACTAAGTCATTGACAATGTGTAGATATATAGTATAATAATACAGTAACTTGACAATATGTGCCGGATTGGTGGAATAGGTAGACACTGAGGACTTGAACATAATTTGAGCTTTACTGAGGAAACTTAGTAAATGTAACGCTTCAAAGTCGGGGAAAGCTAAAGATTAACAATCTATGCCAATCCCGAGCCAAGCTTTCAGAAATGAAAGAAGGTGTAGAGGCCTGACGGAGCGCACCTAAGGAAACTTAATTCTATGGTGAAGGGAAGGTCCAGACTACAAACAACATATGTTGGTAGTGAAAACTATAGTGGTACGAAAATCCTCTGAGCGGTGGCTCGTGCGGGTTCGAATCCCGTGTCCGGCACCATTCTTAATTATTCTTTGAGCTTAGATAATGAAAGCTCTCTCTAAAGTTTTACCCAACTCTAAGGAAGGTGGAAAACACTTTGGAAGGATTTTTAGGAAGTTACAGTACAGATATGGGCCAATATAATATCTATTTTTCAGAAATTGGTAGGCAAGTAGTATTTAGAATAGAGTCGGAACGCAACTCTGCATTTTTTAAGTACACACCATTTCAAGTAAACGATACAGCAAATAATGATCTTTCCTTAATTGAAAAATATGCTATAGAACAATACAATTCTTACAAAAACGTATTTCATTAGTTGACAAATATAATCTTTTTATGTATACTGTATACGACGTTGAAAAGAATGTGTTGTTTTCTTTAAGCAAACAACAATATTAAAAAAAGACAACGTTGAGATGTAGGATCACCTTTCTCTGTTGCTTGATAATTAAATATCGTTGTTTAAAGATTCGTGGACGGCGCCAAAGATTCTTTAAACCATTAAAGCACTTTAAGATAAGTGCTTTTTTTAATTTTGGGGGTTGGTATTATTATGTATTGTATTCGTAAATCTTTTTCAATAGATATGGCACATATTTTAGAAGATGCTTATACAAAATTATGTTGTAATCTTCATGGTCATACATATATAGTAGAAGTAGAATTACAAACACCTAAATTAACAGGTGTGAATGGAATGGTATTAGATTACGGTTACATTAAAAAGGTATTTAATGAAAAAATTAAATCCGAATACGATCATGGTTGCATGGTCCCTCCAAAATGGCATGATAAATTTGAAGGAATTCCGGGAGTTGTAAATGTACGGTTCAATCCAACAGCAGAAAATATAGCAAGATATTTCTTTGAGTTGTTGTTTGAAGATTTAACAAAAGAAGATGAATATTATCTCACAGCAATAATAATTAAGGAAACAGATAGTAGCTATGCCAAGTACTCAATTAAATAATATTGTGGAAAATTTAAAACAATATATTAAGATTAATTTAGAACATTTTTATATACTATATGATAAGTCTTTTGTGTTAAAATGGGTATTAGTGCATTTACCTGAATTTGAAACAGAATTAGAAAAAATAATAAATAATATAGCACAAGAATTAAAAGTTATTACTAAAGATTCTTATTTAGAATTAGATTCAATAATACAAAGTACACTAGTAGCTTCTTTTAATAAGGCTATTCAAAACGCAACAGTATTTAAAAAACATGTTGTGCAGAAATTTACAGATAAGTTTTTAAATTTTTTACAGCAATGCGAATTACAATGTAATTATTTAAGTAAAACAATTACATGTAAACATTGTAATGCTATCTATACTTTACTATCTACAACTATAGTAGATAATAGTGCAGTCATTTGTCCTGTATGTTTAAAAGAAACTTCGTTAAATATTACAGGTAATGCATTATTAAATATAGAAACTATTTATAATATACTAAAAGCATAAGGTGGGCCTAAAAACCCGCCTTATGTTTTTAATTTTGTTTGGGGGGCTTTTATGGCTATTCGTGCTTTAACAGAATTCGAACATATACGTTTATGCCCAGGTAACTATATAGGTAATACAGAAACACCTACTCATTTACTATATGAACTTATAGATAATGCAGCAGATGAGTGTTTAACAGGAAACTCTGACTTTTTAGCAGTTATACTTAATTACGACGAACTACAATATACAGTTATAGATAAAGGTAGGGGCATTCCTTTAACATCAAAACATTTTGACGAACCAGTACCAATAGCCATTTCAACAAAATTATTTACTGGCGGGAAATTTGATAATGATTTATATCAACATAGAAGCGGTTTACATGGCGAAGGTTTAGTTATTGTTAATGCATTATCTACATCGTTTGAAATAATTACTAAAAATAAAAATAAACACATACAATATCTATTTGATGGATTAGATGTTAAAACTAACAATTTAGAAAAAAAGAAATATAGTACTTCCGTATCTTTTTCTCCAAATGAGGAATATTTCGAAACTGTTATTATAGATAGGGATATTATAGAAACAAGATTAAAATCTATCTTAGTATATAATAAAGAAAAAGATATAGAAATGTTATTAATAGTAGTTAAAGATAATCAAATAGAAACAATACATATTGAAAATACAATTATAGAAGATTTTAATAAAGATTGCCAATCGACTATATTTACACATATTACTAATAAAAATGATGAAATGTCTTTTTATATAGGTTATACTACAGAAAATAGAAGTAAAAAGTTTAGAGGCATAATTAATACGTTAAATGTAGATATGGGAACCCATCAGAGATTAGTAGAAACTATATTGAGAGATTATTTATATGATAAAGCAGTAAAAAATAAATTACATGTTAATCGAGAAGATGTTTTTATTGGTGGGCGGTTTTTAGTTATAATGAAAGTAATGAATCCTTCATTTAGTGGTCAAACGAAATATGCACTTAATATGAAAACTTCTTCGTTAGAACATATTATAAATGAAAAAAGCATCATAAAGTTTTTAGATGAAAATGAAGAATTTGTAAACGATTGGTTGTCGTTGGCGGAAAAGTATAGAATAGAATTAGATAGTAGAAGACAAACCAAAACTAGAAAAAGCCGTAATGTAGTTATAGTGGATGATTTAAAAGACTGTACATCACAAGATGTAGAAGAGAGAGAATTGTTCTTATTGGAAGGACAATCCGCGGGCGGTACATTACAATTAGCAAGAGATATCAATATTCATGCAATTTTACCATTACGAGGCAAAGTATTAAATGTTCTCAATGTAGATAAAAAGAGAGTTTTCAACAGCAAGTCGTTAATGAATATTTTTACTGCAATGAATGTAAAGCCATTTTCCGATGATATTTCGGAATTGAGATATGGTAAAGTTATTATACTATGCGACGCGGATCCGGATGGTAAACATATAGCTTCCTTATTGCTTTCAATGTTTACATATTGCTTACCTAAACTAATTACAGAAGGACGGCTTTATGTTATTGAAACACCTTTATTTGGTTGTTACCTTAAGAAAAAATTTATACCTATATATACAGATGAGGAGCTAGAAGAAGCAAAAACAAAAAATTTAACTATATATAGATATAAAGGATTGGGCGAAATGCAACCGGAAGAATTAGCGGAGTGTGCAATTAATAAGAAAAAACGAAAAATTATTCAAGTTTTAGAAGAACCGACAGATCTTACAGTTGAAGATGTATGGAAAAATCGTAGTTCTCTTATTGATGAATATTTTAACGTAAGTTGATTTGGAGGTTTTTGTTTTGGAACTAAGCATTTTAAAAGTAGAAACGTTAATTAAAAAATTTAAACTTTCTGTTTATCCATACACAATATTACATTTATTAGCATCGTTTGATAAATTACAACCCAGAATGATACAGGATAAAGCAAAAAAATATATTGTAAGTCCTGAACAGTGTATACATTGTAAGCAAAAAAAGGAATATGTTATAAGTAGACATAATAAACACGTAAGTAGTAGAAATTTAATGTGTAAGAAACATATATCTATTTACGATTGGAGTTGGGGTAATACAGCAGCTAAATCTGCAATGTTAACATTTAAAGAAAGACAGTTTTGTTTATTTACAGAATATGCTATAACACCTATGTTAACAGACGATGATGGTTTATTTGTGTTATGGTTTTCTACATTAGATAGAGATAAAACAAATGTGTTTGGTATTCATAAAAAATATTTTCCGGATATTTTTGAAAAAGGAAAAGATATAACATCACAGATATTTAAATACAGATATCTTATGTACGACGATTCGTGGATTTTAGATGTTACGTCTTATCCTTTATTAGAAAGAGTTGGTATGGTAAATGGTGGATAAAAATATTCAACATTCACCGGCAACAGAATTGGTGCAAGATTATTATTACGATTATGCAAAATTTATAAATATGGGCGGTCGTACAGTTCCTTTTTATAAAGACACGTTAAAGGCAGTACAACGTCGGCTACTGTATGCATCTTACTTATTAACGAATAATGGATCCTTTGTAAAAAGTGCTCGTGTTGTAGGCGAAACTATGGGCAAATTTCATCCACACGGAAATCAAAGTTTAGATGCAACATTAGTTACAAACGTACATTCTGGTTATTTGGAAGGTAGAGGGAATTTTGGAAGTAATGTTGGTGTGGACTCTATAGAAGCAGCGGCATCCAGATATACGGAAGTTCGAATTAATCCACTTATTAAGGAGATGGTATTTAAATACATTCAAAATGTTCCTTTTTATGAAAATGATCTCGGTGTAGACGAACCAGAACATCTTCCTACAATGCTTCCTTTAAATTTAGTTCAGTTTAGTAAAACTGCGGAATATACTACGGGTATAGGTGTTGGATTAAGTTTCACTTTACCTATGTTTACTTTGAAAAGCGCAGTAACATTTATGAAAAACTTAATAGAAGAATCTGCTAATTATAAAAAAGAAAACTTATCTCTAGTTTATAAATCAATTCCTTCTAAAATAACAAGTAAATTGTATAATACAGGAACAGATAGTATTAAATTCACATCTAATTATTCTACATCAAAAGATGGTAGAGAATTATATATTACAGAGTTTGCTCCGGGTGTTAAAATAAAAAACGCTTTAAATAAAATGGGCGTATTTATAGACATGTCTAAAGATACAACAAATGTATTAGTTAAAATAATGAGAGGTAAAAGAACAGGCGATTTTAATTTAGAAAAAATGTTATCTTCCCAAACTAAATTTCAATTGCTTTTTCATAATAACGATCAAATTAGATTATATTCTATTGCAGAAATTTTCTTATCCGTGTATAATACATTTAAAGATGCAGTACTTGTATCGCTTAATAAAGACAAAGTTAAACAAGAACAGTTAATAGATACTTATACAAAACTTAAAAAAATAAAAAAATATTTAAATCCATTAAATAATAAAACTATTGAAAAAATAATAACAAATGAAAAATATGAAGAAAAAGAAGTTAAGAGATTATTAAATTACAGTGTAGATACTTTTTGTAAAACAGATGCTCTTATTGCAGAAACAAAAAAACAACTAGCAATTATAACTAACGATATAAAAAATATAGACGATTTTTGCTTAAAACTCTACAAGGAGGTTTTTTGATTTATGCATGTAGAGCTAGTAGACTTCTACGAAGAATATGGAAATTTACAAGAAGTAACAGAAGCGAATATTTTATTCAGGACAAAATTCCATGAAAGAGGTTTATTTAGCGAACAAATATTTGGTCCTGTCGACGACTATAAATGTCAATGCGGAAGATATGTTGGAAGAGAATATATTAATACTGTGTGCGAAAACTGCAAAGTATTAGTTACCTCTTCGGATATTCGGTTAAGTACATTTGCACGAATTTCAGTACCTTCGTATTGTTGTGTTATAAATCCAATAGTATTGAATATATTACTTCGATATTATTTACCTTCAAAATTTAATAAATTAATGTTGGATAAAATAATACAAGGTAAAGAATTTATTAAAATAGAAGATGACGTTATTACTATTATTGATAGGTCTATAGAAGGTGCTAAAACGGGGCCTTTAGTATTTAAAGAAGAAATATATCCTATTTTATTAGAAAATGAAGACGTTAAACAGTTCGATTCTCTTTATAATAACTATTTATTTGTCACAACTATCCCTGTTATACCACCAGATGTTAGACCTTTATTTATGTCAGAGTCGGGTAGAGCAATATATCAAGAAGATATTAACGAAGCGTATATTAAGATTATACGCACAATTCAATCTATTAAAAAATCACCATTTGTATTTGATAATATACATGTAATCTTACAAAGACAGTTTGAAGAATTAATTAAAACTCTTATGTCTAAGTATGAGCATAAAACAGGCTTTTTAAGATCTCATGTACTGGGTAAGCGTGTAGACTATAGTGGAAGAGCAGTAATTGTAGTCGATGGTGGAGAAATGCCTCTTGGTTGGTGTAAAATACCTTATAGTATTGCTAAGGAGATATATAAACCTCAAGTAATACAGTTATTAGCACATAAGTTAAAAATAAGTCCATTAAAGATAATGGACGATTATGATACAGTAACTATGAAAAAACATATATTAACTGTTTTACGTGATAGGTTTATAGGCACATACGTATTATTAAACAGGCAACCCACATTACATAGACCTGGAATACAGTCTATGAAAGTATACGATATTGTAGAAGAAGATGTTATTGTAGTACATCCTCTTGTATGTGACGGGTATAATGCGGATTTTGACGGCGATCAGATGGCAATATATGTTCCTCATACGTTAGCTTTAAAAGACGCACGTACTAAAATGTGGGTTGATAATAATACACGCAAACCAAGCAATGGAGAAATACTTTTTAAATTTACTCAAGATATGGTATTGGGTTTAAATATAGTAACAACAGATATATCCAATCCAACCACATATTTAAATATGAAAACTTTTAAACATATTGTAGATATGTATGAAGAAGTGGTTCCTGAAGAACATCAAAACAATAAAGAATTATTTCAATTATTTAATAGAGAATTAGATAAGCAGCGTATTTCCGAATTGGTTAATACAATGGAAGAATTATTTTCTCTAGATGACTGGTTGCATAGTGTAGATAAATTATGCAGATGTGGATTTAAACATAGTAATAATGCTACTCTTTCTTTACATGATTTTATATTTGATGAAAAATATAAAGACGACTTACCTAATTTACCAGACAATCATGTAACGAGAGTTATTAGATCCGGCGCAAGAGGATCTTGGAATAACCTACGACAAATATCGTTCGAAAAGGGATTTATTAGCGATGTTACTGGTAAAGTAATACCATCACCAATACAATCTAATCTATTACAAGGGTTGTCTACAAAGGATTATTTTGTAAGTTGTTATGGAGGAAGAAAAGGGTTAGTTGATACTGCGGATAATACTGCTAAAAGCGGTTATCTTACACGTAAGCTAGTATATCTATTACTATCTACACTAATGGATACAGAAACAGATAGCTGTAGAATACATCTTAATAACGATAGACCATTTTCTTTTCATGTTAGAGATGAACAAATAGCAAAAATGCTTATTAGACGCTATACTACAGAGGGTTTAATAACAGAAGATAATTATAAGGACATTATAGATAAAACTATTGATCTGTATTCGCCTATAACATGCACGTGCAAGAATGGTATATGCCGCCATTGTTATGGTAATTTATACGATATACACAAAAGTAAAATGATAGGTATAATTGCAGCTCAAAGTGTTGGTGAAAGAGGCACTCAGTTGACTCTTCGTACTAAACACACGTCAGGATCTTTAGATAATATTTTAAAAGATTTAACACCATATTTAGATATCCAAGACGGTATAATTTCTTCAAAACAAGACGGCTTTATGTATTTTGAAAATGATGCTGTGATATTTGTATTTGAAGATACGGAACATATGTTATATGGTTTTGAAACTTTTGAATTAAATGAAAATTTAAATAGTGTAGTTGAAGATGATAAAACAATATATGTATTTGATAGTGACATTGAGATTGCTTTTATTACGATAGCATCTCAAGACGTTGTATCTGCTATTACAGAATTATCTTCTTTATTAAGCAGGCCAAACGAAAATGTTACTATTCAAGAATATCTCTATAGTTTAGTAGATATTTTTGGTACTTTTGCTTCTATCGATTTAGTGCATTTTGAGTTAATTGTTGCTATACTATGTAGGTCGTTGGTAGATCAAAAACTACCGTACAGGTTAAAACAAAATAGCGAATATGTGTTAATGGGATTACAAAAAGTTATTGAGCTGATGCCAGAACAAGCATTGGCATTTGAAAGATTTTCAAAAAATATCATGAATTACATGATGTATGGGTTTAACAAAGCACAAGAAGCACATATTTCATTTCTACGATCTTTACTATTTTTCGAGTTCGATGAAGCAACAGTTCCTGAAAAGGAGGGATGGTAGCCGTTGAATGGTTTAGTCTACGCACAAGCCCCTAAAAATAATATCTTTGAAGAACGTCTTAATCAGTATATTTCGATGCAAAACATTATTAAAAAAATGTTAGCAGATATGGGATATACTATCACAAATTATCATTATTTAATTTCAGATCCCTCCAATCCAACATATAGTATAGTTATAGAAGCTATACATAAAGACAAACAAGAAGATGGTTCCGATAAAACTATTACATTAAATATACCTATTTTAGATAGGAATTTAGCGTTTATAGTATCTGGAATAAGATGGATACCTGTGTTTCAAATTACAGATTTGCCTATATTTAAAAAATCTATTAGATTTACTAATAGCAATGAGTTGGAAGTCATTCTTCAAAATACATATGGGTTATTAATACTGGATGAAGGTTTAGCAATGTATAAAGTTGCTAAAAAACTATATCCTGTATTTCTATTAATGGTAGAAATAGAACAGTCTTATGATGTTGTTTTAGAAAAATTGGGTGTAGAATATACTATAGAAAGCGAAAAAATAGATATTGGTGTAAATATACCTATATGTGATAGTACATACATTAATATCAAAACAGAAAATGAAAAAGTAATAAGAATGTTAGCACCGTTTAGATATGATACAGAGGAATCTATATCATATGAAGAAAAAATATTAGAATATGTTACTGTAGAAGACACGTATGGTAACATATTAAACGCATGGAGAAAAGAAAATAAAAACAAGAATGTTATCAAAGCTATGAGTATAGTTGATAACATAATGGTTCCCAACGGATTGTTCGAAGGTTCCTTTAGAGCTATAGATATATTATACTTTGTATTAACAACAGATTATGCATTAGAGCAGCGAGATATTAATGATATTAGTATGCGTCGCGTAAGACTAGGTGAGTGGTTGTTATACAAGTTAGCACAACAGCATAAGAAAAATATTCTTGAAGATACAAATAACGTATTTAGTAATGCAGTACTCGATGTATTATCTATAGATCAAAGACGTATATTAGACGATAGTGTTAATCCACTTAGTGAACTATGTATGATGTCTCGTATCATTTACAACGGTTTGGGCGGTATTGCTAAAGAATCTTGTAATCCTGTATTACGCAATTTACACGATTCTTATTACGGTATTATAGATCCTATAGATACACCTACAGGTGATGCGATAGGAATATCTCAACATATAGTACCCGAAACAATGTTTAAAGATGGTAAATTGCAAAATATTGTGGAGGTAGAGTAAAGATGGATTCAACAATCTTATCTGTAGCCAGCCAACAGATTCCATCCTTATCTAATAACGACTGTACACGTATTGAAATGGCGTGTAATCAATTAAGACAAGCAATTTCATTGGTACATCCAGAAGTGCCTTTATATAAAAGCGGTTACGAAGCAACATATACTAAATATTCATCTAGTCTAATTCGTGCCGCAGACGATGGATTTTGTAATTACGATTTGGGATATAATGGAGTTTTTGTTGTGAGTTATAAAAATGGAAGCGGTGAAGTTATAGATACTTCACCCAATTCATATCTTAATTTTGATAAAACATTAATATCCCATATACAGCATAATAAACCAATTAAGAAGGGAGATGTTTTAGCAAGCACTCGTAATATCCATCCAGATACAGGCGAGTTAATGTTGGGTAAAAATATGTTGATAGGATACTTACCTGCTTATGGTTGGAATTATGAGGATGCAATAATTGTTAGCGAAACGGCGTCAAAGAAATTAGCGTATCTTTCTACAGATCGAAATAGGCTAGAATTGGAAGAAGAAGTATTATATTCTCTTCTGGACGAAGCACAGTATAAACCGATGCCTATTAATGGTGAAATAGTAGAAAAAGGTCAACCTATTTTTAAAGTAAGTAAGTTAGTGTCGGATAACATCTCTGCATTAATTCCTTGCTATAAACCCATATTAGCAACAAGTACAGGAAAGTTTACTTCAAAAATCATGATTAGGCGTAGTAGTGTTGCACATGCTGCTATGTCTAAATGGTTAAAAGAAACATTGAAAGAACAAACACAACAAGAAGATGTATTAAGAGAAGCATTGGTTGATATAATACATGCGCCACATGAAGTGAATAGATACACATATATTAAAAATAAAAGAAAAATAAAAGCAAAAACAGCAGTTATAGACTATAGTATATGTGGAGAAAAGCCGCTAGTAGTTGGTAGTAAACTGGCTAATAGACACGGTAATAAAGGAATTGTGTCTAAAATTGTACCGGATGAAGAAATGCCTTTATTAAAAGATGGAAGAAGATTAGAAATACTTTTCAATCCGCTGGGCGTAATAAGTAGAATGAATATTGGACAAATATTCGAAGCACATGTTACATGGGCAGCAGATAATCTTGTTCGAAATAATCTCCACGAGAAAGACGAAATATTCATAAAGAAATGTTTAAAATTTATTGAAATTTTGGATAATACTGAAAATAAGACATATACTAAAATGGCCACGGATCATTTATATAACTATCCAGAAACAATTCAATCCATTAAAGAAAACGGATTGGAAATTATACAGCCCCCGTTTGCTAGTGCAACTTGTGAAATGGTAATACAGGCTATGAATTATGCTGGCGTAAGTAACTATGAAATGGTTACACTTTCAACAGGTGAACAAAGAGAGTGTTGTGTAGGAAAAGTTTATATTTTACGCCTAGAACATGAACCGGATCATAAAATATTTGGACGTAGTGTTGGTGTGTATGGAAAACACGAGCAAGCACCGTCTGGTACAAATGCTCATAGGTTCGGTGAAATGGAAATGTGGGCGTTATTTGCATACGAATCTTGGGACACTATTAAAGAATTTTATAGTATTAAAGCGGATAATCCAGAAGAACGTAATAGATTTTTTAAACATCTTTATGATCAGCGAGAAGAAATATATGAACCAAACTCATTAAGTACAGTTACCTTAAATACTTTCAGAACTTATCTTAAAGGGTGTGGTGTTAAAGTTAATTTTCAGTAGGGGGTTTACATGTTAAGGTTGGTTATATATAAATACGGATATATTATCACTAAATTAATATTCATATTTTATCTATTAAAAGAACACGCAAAAACGTTTTATAATATTGTGGGTGTTTTAATAGCACCCACAATATATTGGCTACATCATTTTGATGCTAATAAAGGCTTATTAGTGCATTTAGGCGTATTAAATATTGTTACAATGTGGTTGTATTATTTAACTTTTCTATACGACAAGTACAAAGACGACGATCCAGTAAAAAGATATAAGTTATTGAAAAAAATAAAAAGATATAAGGATGTTGGGCTAATTATTGTATCCGATGATGATTGGAAACTCTTTCAAGAATTAACAATAGAAGCCTTGGAAGATGTTTTGAAAACTATTAAAATTCCAGAAGAAATAAATACGAAAGGAGAAAGGTTTTGAATAAAACATATCCCGTATTTGATGCGTATAATGTACGTACAGCATGTTTACAATTAAATTTTTCAAAAAATACAAATCAAAGAACAGGTAAACCCGAAGGTGTAGTATTTTTAACTATGGCACCCACATTGGATAAATCTGTAGATATGTCTTTAGTTAGACAGGGAGGTATCAAGCTTTTTGATTATGATAATAAAACTGTAATGAAATTAGAAAAGCATGAAATTGCATCTATAGCAAAATTAAAAAATCCTTACTTTGTAAAAAAATATACAACACCTGCGCTTGATTATAATGGTAACCCAAAAAAAGATGAACGGGGTAATAACATGCTTTATAAAGATGTTTTTATCCATGCAGATAACCGAAAAGGTTCATCTACAACATTATCTATAGGACATAATCAGCAGGACGATACAGGATGTTCTGTTTCAACATTTTTTAAACAAGGACAAATGTATAAAAATTGTATTATTTATCTTAACACTAACCAAACACAAGAATTAGCATATGCGGCGGAGTGGTGTTTATTTAAAATATACGAAGTATCTGGTATTGAAAGAAAACCTTACACACAATATCAATCGCCATATGGTACACCCGCACCACAATTTAATCAAGCACAGGATATAGTAACGTCAGCAAGTCGGCCGCAGCAAACTACTCAAACAAATATGAGTAATGTGGGTAGTATAGACGATTTACTCAAATAATGGAGGTAGCAAATGAAATATATTATTTTCCATCACGACGATCTTGATGGTCTATGTTCTGGTGCTATAATTAAAAATTACCTCATTAAGACTTATGGTGAAGAAACAGAAAGTAAGCTTTTTACATTTGAATGTAATTACGATCGTGACCATCAGCTTAAGGTTATAAACGAAGCTAATATATCTGAAGAAGATGTTGTTTATATTGTAGACTTTTGCTTCGATGACGATCTGATGGAAATGTTCATATATAAGCTCAATGAAAATAATTTTGTATGGATAGATCATCACAGTACAGCAATTCAGCGTATGAAAAATTATAAGTTGAACGGAGTTCAGGATACTAGATATTCTGCAACAATGCTTTGTTGGGTATATGCTAATGGGGACGCACAAATACCTAGAGTTGTGAAGTATATTGATACTTTTGATTGCTGGAAAAATCAAGATCAAACACATTGGAATAATTTAATTATTCCATTTAAATATGCACTAGAATCAAAAGTAATAGATCTTAATGATGCTAATAATATATGGAACGATTTGCTTGAAAAAGATGATGCAGAAGTTTTAGTAAAATTAGCTATGGAAGGTACTATTATTAAACAATATGTAGAATGGAAACATCTCGAAGATGCTAAAAGAAATGCGTATGTATGTCAATTTGAAGGTTATCGAGCACTTTGTATTAATAAAATCGGCTCAGGAAGTTTATCTCTAGATGCAACATTCGATCCTACTGAACATGATATAATGTTGACTTATGCTATTAATGCTAAAGGTAAAGTAAGTGTGGGGTTGTATACACCTAAGAAAGATATACATGTAGGAAAAATAGCACAAAAATATGGTGGGGGTGGGCATCCGGGCGCTTCGGGTTTTTCTGTAGATGTAAAAGATATAAATATGTTTTTAAAAAAGGATTAAAATAAGACAGGGTGCTAAAATTGCGCCCTGTCTTTTTTTCTGGGTAAAAAATTAAATGGAGGTGCTTGTTAATGCGTAATTTTGAAAAAATATTAAGCGAAACTGGTTATGGTAGTGTTATTTTGAACATGTTTAAACTTGTAGAAAATGGTGATATAGGATATAGTAATATTAAAGATTATATGGAAAGTAAAATATCATCTTTCCCATTTCCAATACCTTCACATATAATAGAAAAAGCAATTGTCCATTCGATAATATTAACAGATCCAGAAGATAGTTATTTTTCAAAAATAAGAAAAATACTAACAACTAAACCAAAATATGATTTTGCGTTTTTGTTTATGCAGCATTATAATGTGTACTGGTCTGCAAAACAGCAAGAACTATTTGAAAACGAGCTTTATAGGAATTGCTATAACATACAGGATAATGAAGAAGATTTTTCAAGAGAAATTTGCGAATTGTTTCTAAGGGACGAATTTGTAGACGAAATTGGAAGTTTTCTAGAATGGATATCGAAAGAAGGAGAGCAACTAAATAATATCATAAAGGAACTTATATAGTTGGGGTATTATAATGTATGCAGATATAGTTAAAACTTTAAACGAATGTAATAGTACCAATCTCATTTTAAATATAATTTCACATATTACACTTGATAAGGATATAATAGACGATTTTAAACTAGACGGTCGAATAAAAGAAATAGCTTGTACATTACCAATTTTGTTACCAGCGCCTGTAATAGAATGGGCAATTACGCGAGTTATATATTGGGAAGCTAACGCTAAACAAGATAAAGATATATTAGAAAAATTTAAAGAATTTACAAAACCGCCAATATACAAGTTTTTTATAAGTTTTATGGAATATTATAATCGCTTTTGGCCTCAAGATATAAAAAATAAATTTGAACAAGATCTAATCGAGGAATTTGCAAATTCTGATGAAATATCTCTTATTGATAAAACAACATTATGCGCACATGCATTTAGATTATTTATGGACGATGCCTTTTATCTTCTTTTGGTGGACTTTCTTGGTTGGGTGTTAGAGGAAAAAAGAACTATGAATAATATCATTAAAGCTTTTCCTTCATATGCGAAAGGAGATGAAAAATGAGTAGACATATTATAGAACAAGCCGTGGAGCTATCCATGGTTACGGGCAATGTACCGTGCTTAATAGGCTACACAGGCGTAGGTAAGACAGATATGGGACGTATTATATCCGAACGTCATAATAGACGCCTCATCGAGCTAAATCTCGCACTACATAGCACAGAAGATCTTATAGGATATCCATATAAAGGAGACGATGGAAAAATGCACTGGGCGCCTCCTGCATGGTTTCCTGAAGAAGAAGATAAGTATATATTATATGTTGATGAAATTAACAGAGCGTCTAAAGACGTATTAAATGCAGTAATGCCTTTAATATTAACAGGGCAGCTGCACGAACATATTCTTCCAAAAGGCACGTGGATAATGTCTGCTATGAATCCAGATAACGATGATTTTGATATGGTATATAGTTTCGATGATGCTGCTATATTATCTAGACTTATTTTTATAGAAGTTCCACCAGAATTTCATTCGTGGCAAATGTGGTTAAAGAACAATCAAAAATATGATAGTGTAATTGTAGGGTTTCTTGAAAACAATCCAGAATATTTTGTACCAAGTATTAAGAATGTAATATCTCAAGATATAAGACCCAATCCACGTAGCTGGACTAAGTTTATTAATATTCTACACTATTGTAAAGCAAACAATATAAAGCCGCTAGATGCTTTGGATTTGATATGTAAAGGATTATTGGGCGATAATATAAACATACGGTTAGCAGCCCTATTAGATAGTTATTTTGAGGATACCGATTTTAATAAAATATTTGAATATGATTTAGATAATGAAAATGCGATATCTGTAGCTAATTTTATAATTCAAAAATTAAACAGTGGTGAAGAACTACCTTCTATAGAAAATTGTGCTAGTTGGTTTAATCGAAATGCTAAAGAACACCCAGCAGTTATTCGAAGAATTATAACAGAAACAGATAAAGGGTTAGATCAAATATATGCAGAGAAGGAATTTTTAGAAGCAATAACCTTCATAACTACGCATTAGGAGGTGCTGTATGAAGCTCACTGTTAGATCTGGAATATTTATATTATCTACGGACGATATGGCGTGTTTTATTACAGCGTTTAATTTGTATAAAGATATAAATTTTGTTCAAAATCTTAAAGAAATACAATTTGAAGGTGCGAGATGTGCAATATATACGGTAGACTATAGTAATGTACACTCGCTTGTAAAAACTTTAATAAACGCTAATTATATTGGAGATATAGATGTTATCTATACTCAAAATCCCGATTTTAAAGAAGATGTTGTTAAGCCTGTTTTAAGTAAATTGATGTTTACAAATAATTCTATAATTCACTCATATGGAAGTTTATTTACTCCTAAAGGCTATCAAACAGTAAACGCAATTAATCCAGATAGATTAGATTATTATTTACTTGATACTAATAATTCAAACACACAAATAATTGAAACTACAGTATATAATGTAAGGGGGCGTAAATTACATAGATATACAATTCCTAATTTAAGGCAGGTGTAAAATAGTGCCTAGGCTTTTAGAAAATATAGAAAAATTAAAATACTATAATAAAGTAAGTAAATTATGTTATAGAATTTTAAAGAGTTGTACTGTTAGAGAAAATGCAGAATTAGAAGTACCCGCACGTGTATTTTCTTCTAATAAAAACCTGTTTATAGAAATAAACACATCTTTTCCGTTTTTTGAAAAAGATGAAACAATTCAATTTGCATTGATGCACGAAGCATTACATATTGCTTTTGGTCATATGTTTTTAGATTTATCTTTATACGATAGAGATAAAATAAACATTGCGTTCGATGCTAGTATTAATCCTTATTTAATAAGTTATATTACACCATCTCAATTAGCACCTGTGTTACAACCAGAAGAAGGAAAATTTGTTAGTGGTTATTCTCATATTTATGAAAAAAATACATGGGAATATATTTATAATAATTTTCCCGAAGAAAATGAAGATATAAAGGACGGAGGTATAGATAATGAAGAAAACGACTCTTCCAAAAATGGATCCGGAGATGAATCTATGGATGGAGAGCACGACGATACAAGCAATAAAGAATCAAAAGATTTTGGATGTGGTGAGGAGAATAATGAAAGAAGATTTGGGAGCAGAAGTAATTTTGATAAAGGAGAAATAGCACAATATAGTAGTTTTGATAGTCACGAATTTATAGAACAACCATCTAAAGCAACACAAGCAATAATGCAAGAAACTGTATTATCTGCTATGGAAGAATTACAAATAACAGCTGGATCAGAATTAGGTAAACATATAGTAACAGGTTTATCTTTTTACCAAACATCTAAACAAAAATGGAGACGTTTATTATCTAAAGCTGTACTTAAAGCAATTAAAATTAAAGGAACAGAATCTACTTGGTTGAGACCAAGTAGAAGATTTAATAATACAATACCAATTCCCGGAAAACGAAAATTGTATTATCCATCTATAGGTGTATTAGTAGATACTAGTGGTTCTATGTTAGACTATACTAAAGATGTATTAAATCATGTAATAACTATAACAACGGAAACGGGGGGCATCGATTATTTGATTGGTGGTGATGTAAAAGAGAGAATTTACCATGAAAACGTAACAAGAAAAAAGTTACATAATATAAAATTACATGGTTATGGTGGAACTAGATTAAGTAGCATGATATCTAAACTAGCTAGTAAGCCTATAGATATAATGATACTTATTACAGATATGTATTTAAATGATGAAGATATAGAAACAATACAGAAGGTTAGTAAACGAAAGTCTGTTATACTGTGCGTGCCAAACGATCCATATATAGAAAATACGTTAAAAACCATTTCGCGTGCTAAAATAATTATGGTATATGGGGAGGAGTAATATTGAGATTAAAAATAGATATTACAGATTGTAAATCCAAAGAAGAGCAAATTACAAGAATTTTTGAAGAGTTAATGGATAAAAAACTTATTGTGGAGGCAAGAATATATTCAATTGTATTTACATATTTAAATGAAACAAAATCGGCACCTAACTTAACATATACAGACATGCAAAAGGCATTTTTAGCAATGAAAGAATTACCACCAACGGAAATAGAATTTAGTAAGGCTCTTAAGAATTTAATGAATGTTGAAATTAAGTTCATGGATGGTAAACAAAGACGTAGTGTTGCATTGATTAAGGGGGTAATATAATGACAAGTTTGGAACAAATCGAGTTAATAAAGCTAGCGGATAATAGCATTAATGATTTGCTGATAGGTGTTTTTCAACTATATGATATTTACGCACAATTTTTACTTTTAGAAAAAGATTTAGAAAAAATAGATACATTAGAAAAACCGACAACAATGTCTACATATAAAAAATTATTTAAAATGATGAAAGATATTGCGGATAGTAGAGTATTGAATAAAGTTCAAGAAACAACATATGAAACAACAGAAACACCATATACTAAAGAAGCGATAGTGCGCTTAATTAAATTAAATAGCGATTCGGTATATTCTTTTATGAATGAAATTGCATATAACGAAATATTTACTATACCCGAGGAGGTATAATATGAGACATGAATATTTTCATATAACAGACCATGAAAGAGAACCCATTGTATTTACTGCGGATTTTGATGATACTATTGTAGAAAAAATGGGCATGTTTCCAGATAGACTAAAATTATTTTCTGTTTTATCTACATTTGCTTCTTTGTATATAGTAACTGCACGAGAAGAAATAGTTTTTGAAAACGGACGTATGATATCGGATGATATTATTAGATTTTGTAAAGAACATGATATTCGCATTCAAGGCATTTTCTATAATGTAAAAGATAAAATTAAAGTATTGACAAATGAAATAAAAACAATGTGCCATTTTGACGACGATATAGAAATTGTTATTAAGTGTGTTGAAAATAATATTCCAGTTATGGTGCCCGGCGAAATGTTTAGTTTAAAGTATATGAATACGTGGAAAGATGTAATAAATATTTTAAACGAAGAAGAGTTTTATACTAAAAAATTAATACATTGTAAACACTCTATAGCAAAACATATGTCGGATTTTGTTTTTTAAGATTAGATGAAAGGTGGTAATATCATTAATATTATTCAAGTTGGTGCGGGCGGAACAGGTGGCCATGTTGTACATTTCTTAGCACCATTTCTATATAATTTCGAACATTCAATTAACTATACTTTAATAGATGGGGATATAGTAGAGTTAAGAAACACATTAAGACAAAACTTTTGCGGAGAAGATGTAGATCAATATAAATCCCAAGTGTTAGGTAATAAATATGGTGTAAATTATCTAACACAATTTTTAGATAGTAGTTTATTGGAAGAATGTTTAGACGAATCTAAAGAAAATCTCATATTAGGTTGTGTTGATAAAGTAGCAGTAAGATTGGAGATAGATGATTTTTTAACAAAAAACAGAAATAAGTATAACTCTGTTTATATAGATGGTGGTAATACAGCAATATCTGCGCAAGTTATTATATACGATTATATCGCAAATAAGGGGGTTAATATAACAAATTATTTTAAAGATATTATAGATGAAGATAATGCGGTTGCGTCTTGTTCCGAAATGGGCGATCAAACAATACAAGCAAATTTGATGTCTGCCACGTATATAGTAAATAATGCCATATTTTACATTGAAAAACAGAGAAATACTAAAAGACAAGTATTTAAAAATTATGAGTTTATAATAGCACCAAGAATGGTTTCTATGTTGGGGGTGTAATTATGCTATCCAATAGATATTTCAATGTAAAAGAAAATTATACAATTAATACTAATTCGTTGCATTTAAGATCTGTGAATGATATTATAGATAATAAAATTACAACACATCTTTATCAAGTAGGACACACGGTAGGAACATATTTACCAAACTTACTTACAAAATACTTTAATGCATCTGGAATGAAGTATAAATACACATATCTAAATCCAGACAAAGAACAAGTAGATGATATAGATTCTAGTGTTGAAATAATTGAAAATGCTACTATGGACGATTGTGTTTTCAATATACCAACATATCATCTCGAAAAGGATTTTTGGTTTATATATTGGTGCGATGAACTTCATAAATTACGTGATTTCACAAAACTTGTTAAAAAAATATATAAGCCGAGGCGTAAGTATAATAATGATATAAATTTTCAGTCATTGCATTTATATGTAATGATACCTATATTATCGGATAAGGGTGCAAGTGTTAATGTATATAGATTTAACGATAGGCTACCAACACAGGCATTTTGTACATCTATTACAAATAAGTGGAAATATAGTTATCAATATGATATGTTAGCTACTATGTATATGTATAATATAACTCAAGAAAGATTGTTTAATACATATTATCGGTGTATTGAAAACACTAATAAGGTAGTAGATATTTATCAACATATTGGTGGTGATGGAGTGTCTACATTTAAAATAAACCAACACTTACATAATATAGTACTATATGATTCAGTAAATAGAAGGGGGGCTGCAAATTGAAAAAAATAGTTAACTCTTTTAATATGAATATGGAAGACTTTTCAGAAGTATTTAACGGTACAGCAGAAGCGATAGACGATATAGACTTATTTGAAAGAAATTATTACAACACTACAGAAAATGTCGTGTATATAGTAGACGAATTTGAAACAGGTTTGGCATCTTTTGAGGATTGTTTTCATGCGCTCTATATAAGTTTTGATGATATTGAAGCGTACTTAAATAAACTAAATGATGAAAAACTTTCTTCAATTGGCACATATCTTGCTATGGTGCAGGACGATTTGATAGAAATAGAAGAAGTTCTCTATGATAAGTTAAATGAATTAAAAACCTTTAAAAGTAAATTGGTTAAATATATCATAGAAGAAGAAAAGAAGCGTAAGAATTTTGAAATAGCACAAGAACTAGAACTTTTCAAAAATTAAGGAGGAATATATAATTATGTCTTCTAACTTTAAGGAAATAGATCATCGAATGTACTATGTTGTAGAAACAAACACAATGGTGTTAAATATGCCTACAGACATTTACACTGCACCTCAGTCGTTGAGAAAAAAGACAGTAGTACCTATTATAAATTGGAAAGTACCTAAACCGCATATTAGTTACTATTACGAATTTATGAAACGTGCGGCTGCTGTATATAATCTCCACAAAGCAGAAATGGAAGTGTTTATACTTTGGGATACTATTAATAAGTCCCATGTATTTTATATTCCAACACAGGAAGTATCTAGCGGTAATGTATTCTTTTCTTGGGAAATACCAGAAAACCATGTACTGCTATTTGAATTGCATAGCCACCATACAATGTCTATTACTTTCTCTGCAACAGATGATAAAAACGATTCAAGTGTAGATATTCTTCCACATATTAGTGCTGTACTTAAGAAGATAGATAGTGTTAATATGTTAGATCTTAATAAAAACGTTGATATTAGACTATCTTATCTTGGTAATAGAATACCTTTAAGTATTAGTGATCTTTTTATAGAAGAAGAATTTAACATGCCTCAGATTACTAAATACGTTGCTCCGGTTGTTGAAGTTTCGAAATATGGCCCATATAGTGTAGGTAATTACTCCAGAACATATAATTATGTACCACCTATAAAATACGAAAAAGTTAAAAAAGAAACATCTATATACAATTCGGTGCATAGAAAAAATACAACCAATACAAAAACATCTGCTTTTGATAAATTGGAGGATGCGTCAGATGTTCTTGATTTTGTAAATAAACAATTAGAAACATATCCTAAAAAAGTAATTACAAAAAAGTGAGGTGTGAGTATATTTGAATTATATCAAATTTATAAATAATAGTGGTAGTAGACGAGTTATAACAGAATTAATGCCTTTAGCAAATTATATAGATAGATTGCATGAACGCGAACTAAAATATACATATATTGTTGCTCAAGTTACATATACAGAAGAAGAACAGATATATAGTAGAAATACAATTGTTTTATATTTTGAAAAAGACAAGCACGATATTTTTCAACAAATAGAACCTTATACATGCTATTCATCTGAAGAATTTTTAGAAAAAGATGAAATCTTCAAAGAAACCTTCACACAAATAATAAAAGATGTATTAAAAAAACAACCAATAATACATGAAAGTGTAGTGGATAAATTTTCTTTAAATGTAGATATACAGTATATAACTACATTTAGTAAAGATATGTTATATTATTATATACTATACGATGAACGATATATAGCTAAGTTTTTAGATTATTGTTTTAATTGGCTCCACCAAATTTTGTATTTAGGGTTATATCCTATAGAACAATACTTAAAGGATATATTATCTTATAAACTTTTTAAATCTTTAGATATGTATTTAAGTAATGTGTATCGTATACCCCATCCGTTTTTGGCAGACCAATCAATTAGATTTAGTGGGGATACTGATCGTTTTTTAGAGAATATAACAGATGTGGATAATGAATATTATCAACAAATATTAATGATAGTAAACGATGGGTACACAACTAATAGAATATTTGCATACATTAAAATAATAACTAGTGGATTGCAGACTTTTCAAAAATCTATATAGGGGGTTACACATGACAATTTTTAAATTAGATAAGCTAAATTATATGAACGGTTTTTCAAGGACATCATTATCTAATATAGCAGAGGGTTTTTTGAATTTGCCTCCATTCGATGAGTCGAAAGAATATTCTATTATAAAAACAAACCCTCAAGCAACATCTATAGATTATTTACCACATCTTGTAGAAGAATATGCTACAATTAATATAGTTGTAAATTTTAGTAATGAAGTTAAAGAAAGATTGCAAAAAGAAGGTGAAGAATATTGACATATCGAATTATATTTGAAAAAAACGAAAAATACTATTTAGAAAATTTTAGTAGACAAATATATAACACAGATGCGCATATTGTTCCGTTTGATATAAATACATTAGATAAATATCCATATTTAACTAAAAGTTTTGATATAAAAGTTAACGATTTATCAGAATTGTGTTATATAGTACCGGATACTACTAATGTGCCTATATACGGTTGTATATATGAAGATGGTGAGTTGGAATGGAACATTCCTCCAAGACAAGTGGGTTTAAATAGTATGATACAACAGGATATAGATATTATAGAAAATATATTAATTGATAAATTACATCTATCGCCAAATACTATAGATATAGAATTCGACGAAAGCATAGAAAAGTATATTAAAACATGTTAGAAAAGGGGGAATTTTATTGAAAACATTCCTTGCATCCAATCATCACAAAAAACCAGACGAAGAAATAATACCCATGTGGAAATCTAAAACACCTAAAGAAATGATAGAGTATTTTGTAAAACATATGATAATACAAAAAAATATAGTACTTCGAGTGCTTCAAAATTATACTTGGGGTTATGTGTCTAATATGTTAATACAAGAACAAGTACCGCTAACAGAAGAGGATTTTAAAGAATTGAAATCACCAAAAGATTTTCCGATGTTTTTTGACGATGTTCTTAATACTTTAATAATAGATATATTAAATAAAAGTAATAATATCAGTATTTCCCATTTAACTGTATTAAGGGGTGTATATGCTAAAATACTTTTAGAGGAAAGGAGTGTTAAAGATACTAACACTAACTAAAGTAAAAGATAAACCTATAAAGTATTTTCTGTATATTTTAAGCGGTTCTTCTTGTTTATCCTATAGTATAAATCGAAAAAATACAACAGTAGATCTTTTTGATTACTTGAAAGAAAAAAATGAAGAAAATAAAAAAGAAGAATTAAGAAACACACAAGTTACTCTTAAATACGATCCGACTATTTTTCCATTACTCAGTTTAAATAAGTTAAAACTTATAGCGAAGGATTTTATAACTTTAGAATTTACTGTAAAACGTCACATACGAACCCTGGCACCTTATAAAAATATTAAATTTACTATTCCTACTTGTATATTTAAAGTACAGCCTATGCTTAGCAAAAAGGGAAATAACCCCACAGTTAGATTATATTTGAAAAAACTAAGTAAAGTAGCGGCGGAAACAAAATATATATTCGATGATAGAGAAACAAGAACTATGCTACCATGGCCGTATGGAAATGTTTACGATCAAGGTAAAGTGTGTTGGGGCAGCGATATTAGAATAATGGATTTGGGCACATTAATAGAAAACGTGGCAAAAAATACAACATCTACACATATGGATGTTTATATTAATATGTATATGCAATACATATATTCAGAATTTTTTGATAGTATTTTTAATAACGATTTAAGATATATACAT
>JGI24712J26585_10000124_pt1 | contig 61237 bp, 58 predicted proteins | sample BioPla3DNA2_FD_26585 | JGI IMG/M metagenome (IMG submission 26585) | reverse complement strand
ATAAACATTATAATACAACATATTACATATCATTAGAAATTTATGTGATATTAATAATTATATCTTCAAAATGTTAGATAATTATTTCTATATTAGATTAGTATTTTTTATATTGTGTTTTTCTCGATTATTAATATACTAATACTCAACAAAAATGAGGTGTAATAAAGTTTAGGTTTTCTTTACCAAACATATGTACTTTTATAAAGATGTGTGATAAACTAGATTCAAATATAAAGAAGTACTGAATAGCATCTTTTTTACATAAAAGGAAGTGACTTAATGAATTTACCTATCATTCAAGAAAATCATTATGATTCCATCGAGCCATTATATAGTGATCAATTTCCAGTTCCTTGTGATATTTCAGATGATTCTATGTTGATTGAATTATGGCTGGATCAAAAAGCTCAGACGTCTCGAAAGACATATCGAAGAATTGTAGACGAGTACATATTTTTTATGAATAGTTTAGGAATCGAAAAACTTAAAGATGTTGGAGTTTATAATGCCAATAATTATAAACAGGCCCTTGAGGCACATGTTAAAGAAAATGGTAAACCTCTCGCCCCTTCAACGATTTCTCAGAGAATTAATACGATCAGCAGCTTATATACCTTCGGAAAGGAATCTGGCTATTTTTCAGTCAATCCTTTTAGGCTTCTAAAGAAACCAAAATTTGATAATAAGAATCAGCATAAGTTTCTCTCTATGAAAGAAGTAGATTTATTATTAAAATCTTTAAAAGCCAGCAGCAGCAATAAAATCCTTTCTAATAGAAACTATACAATAGGCGTGATGCTGCTTTTTACGGGGTTAAGAATCAACGAGCTTCTTTCAATTAATTGGGGTAATTTTTATATTGATCATGCAAATAATATTGGTGTTCATATCAAGGGAAAAGGAACAGAATGGCGAGTTGTAAAAATAAGAAAAGATTTATGGTTCCATATCGTACAGTATAGAAGGGACTTTGGCCTGGCTTATGATATAGATCCTAATAATCATGAACCGCTTTTTGTAAATATCCATGGAGATCGATTGTCTTATTCCTACGTTAGAAAGCTATTAGAACAAGCCACAATGAACGTAGGAATTAAGAAAAAAGTTACCCCCCACTGGTTTAGACATACTTCTGCCAGTTTGGCGTTAATGAATGGGGCCGATATCAACAGAGTAAAAGATCAATTTGGGTGGAAAAACCTTCTTACTCCCTCAAGGTATCTGCACAATTTAAAGGAATTAGATGAAACCGCAACAGATTTTATACCTATAAAAATATAAAAACTCCAGTTCATAACACTGGAGCTTCTTTTTGTTCTTCGAATATTTAAATGAATTAGAATCTAGATAAATAAATTTACATTAGAATCTTCTGCTTCTCCTAAATAGGTAGCCACTCCTCCTATTTCTACCCCATCGATTAGTTCATCTTTTTGAATGCCCATTACATCCATTGACATTTGGCAGGCCATGAGCTTAATACCGTTTTGATTTGCTTGCTCAATCAGCTGCTCTAAGGATGAAATATTTTTCTTTTGCATAACCCTTCTAATCATTTTAGAACCCATGCCAAACATATTCATTTTGGATAATCCTAATTTTCTGCTGCCTCTTGGCATCATCATTCCAAACATCTTTGACTTCATATCTTTATTAACCGGTACATACTGATCTTTTCTTAATATATTCAGCCCCCAGAAGGTAAAAACATGGTTACTTTTTTGCCCATAGAAGCTGCTCCATTGGCAATGATAAAGCTTGCAATGGCTTTATCCAAATCTCCGCTAAAAACAACTATGGTTTTATGATCTTTTAAGGGCTGGATTAAACAACTCCCATTAGATGCTTCAGACGTTCCTTTTTGAATTCTGGCTATAATATTAGAACCATTAGTATCTATGGATAAACATGTATTACCCGTTTTTTCTGCCCAGGTTTTAATGTCGTTGGCAAACCCCGGATCTGTTGCAGTGACTTCCAAAATATCTCCGCTTTTAAGTTCATTCATTTTCTGATAAACCTTCATGATCGGTCCAGGACAGGATAAGCCGCAGGCATTTAATTGAACAATTGCTCCTGCATGAAACTGATTAGACTTTATATCTCTTGTTTCTGTATTATGCACTTCTTGCTTATTTTGATCTTGATTCTTCATTTCTCCCTCTCCAAGCCCATAGCTTTGATTCTTGAGCTTTTTTTGCGTAGTAACAATCGTATCATAAAATTTATAGCCTCCAATTAAATTGCGAACTTTGTTAAAGCCATTTTGAATCAACATTCTATATGCAATATAACCTCTTAAACCTACCTGACAATAAACGATAATTTCTTTGTCCTTTGGCAGCTCATTCATTCTTTTTCTAAGACTATTGAGGGGAATATGATAGGAATTTGGAATATACCCCAGTTCCCGTTCTATCTTTTCTCTGATATCTAAAATAATTGATTGACTCAAATCTAGCTTCTCTATCTCATACCAATGAAGAATTTCCATGTCATTATTAAGAATATTGGAAGCTACATATCCGGCCATATTTACTGGATCTTTAGCAGAAGAATATGGAGGGGCATAAGCCAATTCCAGCTCTTCTAAATCAAATACACTTTTTTCAAAGCGAAGGGCTGCAGCAATCACATCAATTCTTTTATCCACCCCATCGTATCCGATGATTTGAGCACCTAATATTTTTCCATTGGAACTAAAAATTAATTTAATCGTCATAGGCAGGGCACCAGGATAATATCCTGCATGGGATTTAGCTTCAATAACAGATGTGATATAAGGAATACCCTTTAATTTTAATGTTTTTTCATTATTCCCTGTGGAAGCAACCGTTAAATCAAAAACCTTGGCTATAGAAGTACCTTGAGTGCCATGATACTTTTCACGGCGACCTGCAATATTGTTCGCCACTATCCTGCCTTGTTTATTTGCCGGACCTGCCAGAGGAATCATTGTAATGGATTGATTGACAAAGTCCTCAACTTCTATGGCATCTCCCACAGCATAAATATGGGGTACAGAAGTCTCTAGGTATTCATTAACTTTAATTCCTCCTCTTTCATTTAATTCTATAGAGGAGTCTCTTAAAAACTCTGTATTGGGTCTAACCCCTATGGATAGTATGATAAGGTCCGCATCTATGAATTTTCCATCATTCAGGATTACTTTTGTACTTTTCCCCTCAGATATAAATTCTTTTACCCCATTGCCTAAATATAGATGAACATTTTTAGATAAAATATGATGATGAATTAAAGATGCCATATCATAATCCATTGGCCCCATAACCTGATCAGCAGCTTCTATAATGGACACATGTATATCTCTATTGTAGAGATTTTCGGCCATTTCAAGCCCAATAAATCCACCCCCCACCACAACGGCATTTCGTGGATTATTTTCTAAAATATACTTTTGTATGGCATCCACATCAGGTATATTCCAAAGGGTAAAAATATTCTTGGCATCAATACCGGGAATTGAGGGCCGTAGTGGTTTAGATCCAGGTGATAGAATTAAATCGTCATAAGTTTCTTCATAAACTGTATTGGTTATATGGTTTTTAACTTTTACTTTTCTATTTTCTCCATCAACAGCTATAACTTCGTTTCTTACCCTTACATCAATATTAAATCTCTCTTTCATTTCCTCCGGCGTTTGAACAAAAAGCATATCTCTGTCTTCAATGGAGCCTCCTATATAATATGGAAGGCCGCAGTTCGCAAAAGAAATATACTCTCCTTTTTCAAACAATATGATTTCCAGGGTTTCATCTAATCGTCTAAGCCGGGCAGCAGCACTTGCTCCTCCGGCAACGCCTCCAACAATTAATATCTTTCTCGACATAGTCTGCCTCCCAAATCTACTATTAGTATTTTTATATATTATAATATTATAATATAATAGTCGTTTCATTTTGTCAATATACTTTTAACTTGAATCTGCATTATGTTATAGCTATAATTATAAAGTCAAAATTTCAGATAAACTAATTGGAAGGAAAATAAGTATGAAACTACAAAAGCTGCTGAGTTATGTTCGCCGTGCCGTTGATGACTATAGTATGATAGAAGATGGGGATCGAATTGCCGTAGGCATATCTGGAGGTAAAGACAGCCTGGCTCTCCTCCAAGCTCTAAAAAGCCTTCAAAGGTTTTATCCTAAAAAATTCGAAGTAGAAGCCATTACCATATCCTTAGGATTCGAGAATTTCAATCTTGATGCTGTCAAAAAAATGTGCGATGAGATTGGCGTAAGATATACGGTCCAACATACTTATATAGGCCAAATTATATTTCAAGAACGCAAGGAGACAAACCCCTGCTCTCTTTGCTCAAAAATGAGAAAAGCCGCATTATATAATGTGGCAAAGGAACTTAACTGTAATAAAATAGCCCTTGGGCATAATAAGGATGATGTGATTCAAACCTTGCTTCTATCTATGTTTTATGAAGGAAGAATACTTACTTTCTCTCCCGTTACTTGTTTAGAAGATATAAATTTACATTCTATTCGTCCATTAATCTATGCACCTGAAAAAGAAGTAATTTCTTTTGCAAGAAAATATGAGCTTCCAGTTGTAAAAAGTCCTTGTCCTGCAGACGGAAAGACAAAGCGGGAAGATATGAAAATATTTATTAAGCAGCTTCGAAAACAATATGACCATTTTGACAGCCGTATGTTTGGAGCGATTCAGCGGTCCTTTATCGAAGGCTGGCATCTCGACAAAAAAACACCTTAAATCTGAGGTGTTTTTTCGTTTCCGAATAAATTGTCTCTGAAAAGATCAATATATATTTGCTTCTTCTTATTAACTGCTGCATACATAACATCTTTGAACTCAGAAATACCCTTTGTTTGAAGCTGATTTTTCAGCCATTGTTCATCGATCTGCAAGAACTTAAGGTTTTCATAGATTAATTTGCCGTTTAAGATCACCGCAGTAAAAGGTTCTCTCGTATCAGGGATAATTCCAATGTCCTTTAAAGTAACGGGTTCTTTATCTTCATACCTCATAATACTTAAAGTTCCGTTGCTTTCTACAATCGCATATTTTANATCACGAATATCAAATACATTTCCTGTACGCAGCTGCTCTAACAAATCATTAACCGTGTATAAACATCTTTTTAAATTCTCTTCTAATATTTTTCCTTGTTCGATGACTACAATAGGCTCCCCTTGAAATAAAATCTCTAATTTTTTGCTTTTCATCGATAGATAAGACATACACCATGTAAAAAAACCAAAAAGGAATAATCCTATTAAATGGTGCCATGTTCTTTGGCTCAAATCGGTTGCCATAGTCGCTGCAATAGATCCGAAAGTAATGCCATTGATATATTCATACACCGTAAGCTGTGCGATTTGTTTTCTTCCAAGAAGTCTTGCAATAAACCATATTCCAACAAAAGCCAATAAAGTCTGTATGATAATTTCAATAACAATCTTCAATATTATGCCTCCAAACATAAAAAGAATTTTTAAGACAAATAATATACCTAAATTCACCAAGTTACTTAGGAGGGAAAAATTATGACACTATGGCTGCAGGCTTTGCTTACAATACTGTTTATCGTTGCATGTATTCTTATTATTTATTATCTTCAAAAGAAGAAGAAAATATAAAAGGTAATGCGAATATTTAATTTGCCATACAGAACATCTATTTGTATAATGTTTTTATACATACAAATACTTGGAGTGTGATGATATGGCAGATCTAAATTACCACGAACAGCAAAAACAAAAGAATACACTTCGCCTTCGGGAGCTGCTCTCTCATCTTCCGGCTTTTGCTTATGAGTTTTTTCGAGGGATAGAACCTATTACTTCACCCAAAACAAGAATAGGCTATGCTTATGATTTAAGAATATTTTTTGAATATATATTAGAAAATCATCCTGTTCTAAAAAATAAAACATTAAATGAATTATCTATAGAGGACCTAGAGAGCATAACTCCCGACCATATTGAAATGTTTTTAGAATATCTAACATATTATAGAAAGCCCCATCCCCATCATCCAAATAAAATGATTGAATATCAAAACGATGAAAAGGGGAAAGCAAGAAAATTGGCAGCCATTCGCACCTTCTATTCATACTTTCATAAAAAAAGAAAAATTAGCGGGAATCCTTCTAGTTTAGTAGAAACCCCTAAAATTCACGAAAAAAATATTACGCGACTGGAAATTGATGAAGTAGCAAAATTATTAGATGAAATAGAAAGCGGTGAGAAACTCACCGCCACACAAAAAAGATATCACCATTATACAAAAGCACGGGATTTAGCTCTCATCACTGTTTTGCTCGGAACAGGCATTCGTGTGTCCGAATGTGTAGGATTAGATATAAAAGATATTGATTTTGATGTAAATGGCTTAAAAATTACCCGTAAGGGCGGAAATGAAATGGTAATCTATTTTGGGGAAGAAGTGGAAGAAGCTTTACAGTGCTATTTAGAAGAAAGAAATAAACAGCAGCCAAAAGCGGGTCACGAAGATGCTTTATTCTTATCTCTCCAAAATCAACGATTATCTGTTCGCTCCGTTCAAAACCTGGTTAAAAAATATGCTTCTTTGGTAACTAAAATCAAAAAAATATCTCCTCATAAACTGAGGAGCACTTATGGGACCCATTTGTATCAGGAAACAGGCGATATTTACTTAGTAGCGGATGTATTAGGCCATAAAGACGTTAATACAACAAGAAAACATTACGCACAAATTGATGACCAAAGAAGACGATCTGCGGCAAAGGCTGTAAAGCTCAGAAAAATATAATTCTCTACGGAATAGACTTATAAATTGGGATAATAATTTTTTCCCCTGCATAAAGCTTGTCCGATTTCATATGATTGAATTCCTTGATGGAAGATACATATTGCTTGATATTTTGATGGTTAGGTTTATACTTTTTAGCAATTTCCCAAAGGGTATCACCTTTTTGGATATGTACTTCTTCATATTTTTGAACTGGATTTTTTCTATTGTATTCTTTACCTGTAGAACTATACATAATACCTGAGATAAGCTGAAATACACAGATAAAAAATATAATTAATAATATAAAACGATATTTTTCGAATGATTTCTTCTTTAGCATACATAATCCCTCCGAACATCTGTTTGTATTTATTATATGCGAACACATATTCTGTGTCAATATTTTTATGATGTTTTAGGGGAAATTTAATCATTGCTATCGAACATTAGTTTTGATATTTTACAGGGTATATGCTATAATAAATCATATTGTATAGCGAGGTGACTATATGAGTACTAAAATTGGCGATAAACAAAAAGAAATACTAGAATACTTAAAAAAAGAAATTAAAGCAAAGGGATATCCCCCTTCAGTTAGAGAGATATGTGATGCCGTGAATCTAAAATCCACTTCAACTGTTCATGGCCATCTTAATCGTTTAGAGAAAAAAGGAATGATTCGCAGAGATCCCACAAAGCCAAGGGCTATTGAAATATTAGATGATACATTTTACGAAATACGTCATGAGTTGGTTAATGTTCCCATCGTAGGCAATGTCACTGCTGGGCAACCTATTCTTGCAGTAGAAAATATTGAAGATTATTTTCCACTCCCTGTGGAATATGTAAAAAATGACACAGTTTATATGCTGCATGTACAGGGAGATAGTATGATTGAAGCAGGCATCTTCAATAATGACCTAGTGTTAGTCAGAAAACAAAGCAGTGCTGAAAACGGCGATATTGTTGTGGCTATGATTGAAGATTCCGCAACTGTAAAACGCTTTTTCAGGGAAAAAGACCATATTCGCTTACAGCCGGAAAACCCTGCTATGAATCCGATCATTGTTCGAGACGTAACAATTCTGGGTAAAGTCATAGGCCTGTTTAGGAAATTTTAATAAAAGTGATAGATATCTTAGGAGTTGACACTATGAATAATGGATTTATTAGAATTGGCGGAGCCGTACCGAAGGTAACCGTTTGCGACTGTAAAAAGAACACCGATGAAATCCTTCAGCTCATTGAAGCTGCAAAGAAAAACTCAGTTCAAATACTGGTGTTTCCTGAATTATGTATTACCGGATATACCTGCGGAGATTTGTTCGGACAAGAAATTCTTTTAGAAGAAGCAAAAGGAGCGTTGCAGCGTATTTTGGACTACTCTGTGCATCTGAATATGTTGATTGTGGTAGGAATGCCTATAGCTGCCGATGAGCAGCTTTTTAACTGCGCAGTACTGCTGTTGAACGGAAAAATTTTAGGAGTTATCCCAAAAACCTCTATTCCGAACCATGGAGAATTTTATGAACGAAGATGGTTCTCTTCTTCCTTAAGTAAAATCAGTGATGAAATAGACCTGTGCGGCCAAATAGTTCCTTTTGGTACCGATCTTTTATTTAAAAGCAAAAATTATTCGTCTCTTTGTATAGGCGTTGAAATATGTGAAGACTTATGGACGCCCATTCCACCCAGTTCTTTTCAATGTCTTTACGGAGCGTCTTTAATTTTAAATCTTTCTGCAAGCAACGAAGCTGTTGGAAAAAGTGATTACAGAAAGAACCTGATTAGTCAGCAATCTGCAAGGTGTATGGCAGGATATGTCTATGTCTCCTCCGGCTACAGTGAATCCACTACCGATATAGTATTCGGAGGACACTCAATGATTTTTGAAAATGGAATACTGCTAAAAGAAAGAGCGCCCTTTGCCGACGATATGTCTCTTATATTCAGTGAATTGGATTTGGAACGATTGGCTTTAGAACGCAGGAAATCGTCAAGTTTTATGAATTTAATTGGCAGTATGGATGATTCAAAAAAATACAGAATTATTCCATTTGAATTATCTCCTCAGGCAATTGACAATTTAACTAGATACATAGATCCCCATCCCTTTGTTCCTTCCAATCAAGAGACAATGGCGCTTAGATGCCAGGAAATCTTTTCGATTCAAGTCAATGGACTCCGAAAGCGTTTGGAACATACAGGATCAAAAACTGCCGTAGTAGGGATCTCTGGTGGATTGGACTCCACCCTTGCCCTGCTTGTTTGTGTTGCTACCTTTGATAAATTAAATTTGGATCGTAAAAACATTCTTGGAATAACTATGCCTGGCTTTGGAACAACCGATAGAACCTATAATAACGCCCTTGATTTAATGAGAAATTTAGGGGTAACCATTCGAGAGATCCCAATTGCTGATGCATGCATGCAGCATTTTAAAGATATTGGACACGATCCTTCCATCCATGATGCTACTTATGAAAATACTCAGGCAAGGGAAAGAACTCAGATTCTAATGGATATTGCCAATAAAGAAAACGGTCTTGTCATCGGTACCGGAGATCTTTCAGAGCTGGCCCTTGGATGGGCTACCTATAACGGGGATCATATGTCTATGTATGGCGTTAATGGAAGTATTCCAAAGACCTTGGTACGCAGTCTGATTTCATGGATTGCTGACAGCAAAATGGACGAAAAGGCTAAAGCTACCTTAGTAGATATTTTAAATACCCCCGTCAGTCCTGAACTTCTTCCCCCTACAGAAGATGGGGAAATTCATCAGAAAACTGAAGATATTGTAGGCCCTTATGAGCTGCATGATTTCTTTTTGTATTATGTTGTTCGTTTTGGATTTTCTCCTTCTAAAATTGTATATTTGGCAGAACATGCTTTTAAAGAGAAATATGATCGCGATACTATTTTGAAGTGGATAAAGGTCTTCTACAGAAGATTTTTCTCCCAACAATTCAAACGTTCTTGTCTTCCTGACGGACCTAAAGTAGGTTCGGTTTCCCTGTCTCCCAGAGGAGACTGGCGAATGCCCAGCGATGCTTCTTCAAGAATATGGCTGGATGAAATTGAAGAGATAATCAACAGATAAAAAAATGAGAATGGATATCCATTCTCATTTTTTTACAGTGTTATCTTTTTTATATATGTAATAAACTTCGATCCACCATTTTTTGTACCGCCATCATGATGCCTATTTTAGCATGATGCCAGGACAGTCCACCCTGTAAAAATACCGTATAAGGTGGTTTAATAGGCGCATCGGCACTTAATTCAATGGATGAACCTTGTACAAAGGCGCCAGCTGCCATAATAACAGGACAATCATATCCCGGCATATCCCAAGGTTCCGGTACAACATAACTGTCTACAGGTGAACCTTTTTGGATCCCCTGACAAAAAGCAATAAGGTTTTCTGGATTTTTCATCTGTATAGCTTGAATAATGTCATATCTTTTTTCAGTAGATGCCGGCATAACATCAAATCCTAGTTTCTCAAAGATTCTAGATGCAAAAACAGCTCCTTTTAAGCTTCCGGAAACCACTTGAGGTGCAAAGAAAAGCCCCTGCAATACAGGCTGATTTAATCCTAAAGTTGCTCCTACTTCTTTTCCCAAGCCGGGCGCTGTAAGCCGTACTGCTGCATTTTCCACGTATTCTTCTTTTCCAACGATATAGCCTCCGATGGGTGCAATGCCCCCTCCCGGATTTTTAATGAGTGACCCTACAACAAGGTCCGCTCCTACCTCCGTTGGTTCTATATAATCTACAAATTCTCCATAACAATTGTCTACCATACATATAATATCCGAACGGATATTTTTAATGAATGCAATAAGTTCTTTTATTTGCTCTACGGACAGTGTTGGCCTCCATGTATATCCTTTGGAGCGTTGGATGGTTACCATCTTTGTCTTAGGCGTAATCGCTTTTTCAATACCTTCGTAGTCGAATCCACTCTCTTTTAATTCTACTTGTTTATAGATCACTCCATACTCCTTAAGAGATCCTCTGGTTTCTCTAATACCTATAACCCCTTCCAGGGTATCATAGGGTTTCCCCACTGGCGATACTAATTCATCCCCCGGTCGAAGATTGCCAAATAAAGCAACAGTAAGGGCATGGGTACCGGACATCAATTGAGGCCGAACAAGCCCTGCTTCAGTTTTAAATACATCCGCATAAATGTTTTCCACTGTATCTCTTCCAAGATCGTTATAGCCGTATCCTGTTGTAGCTGCAAAATGAATATCACTGAGTTTATTCTTTTGCATGGCATGCAGTACTTTTAATTGATTATATTCTGCAATCGCATCAATATTTCTAAACTGAGATTCTATTTCTTTCTCAATATCATAACAAAAATGAATAATCTTTGAAGTGAGTCCAAATTTTTCAGATAGTATTTGTTCAATAGATTCTGCCATATCACTAAGTCTCTCCTTTTTTAATTTCGAACATATTCTATCATATATAATAAAAAAAGTATATACGATAAAAAGGACGTTTTCGCCCTTTTTATTGTATATACTATGCTATTATTCTTCATCACTTTTATCTTGATTATAATTAAAGTAAATTGGTTTGGAAGGTACCACTGTAGAAATGGCATGTTTATAAATCATTTGTTGTTTTCCTTCACTGTCTAATATAAGAATAAAGTTATCAAACCCTTTAACTAATCCTTTTAATTGAAATCCATTAGTTAAGAAAACTGTTACCATAATTTTTTCTTTGCGAACTTGATTCAAGAAAACGTCTTGAAGATTGATAGCTTTGCTCACCGTAATCCACTCCTCTTTAAATTTAAGTAATGTATGTATCTATATCCCTATTTTATATGATTATACCAATTTCTTCAATATGATTTATCATATTCCTCACAATTTTCTCTACATCAAAATTCATTGCTTCAACGTCAATCCAATAGGGATCTTCCTGCCTTCTGAACCATGTTAACTGCCTTTTGGCAAAATGCCTTGTATCTCTTTTTAGAATATAGATGGCTTCCTCTAGAGATATTCTACCTTCAAGATATTGAACCAATTCTTTATACCCTAACCCCTGCATTGAAACAAGCTCAGAGGAATATCCTTGATCCAAAAGCCCCTTTACTTCATCTACCAAGCCAGCTTGAATCATTAGATCCACCCGTTGATCAATTCTCTGGTACAAGGTGTCCCTATTCATCGTTAAACAGAAAAATGCTGTATTGTAGGGACTTTCTTTCGCTTTTTCTCTTTCATTATGCTGAGAAATTGGTTCATTGGTTTGATGATAATATTCTAATGCGCGAATAACCCTTTTTATATTATTGGGATGAATAGCATCAGCAGAAACAGGGTCCACCTCTTTTAACATTTGATGCACATATTCGTTTCCTTCTTTTCTAGCTAACTCTTGTAATTGGTTCCTATATGCATTGTCTGTATTGGTTTCCATAAAATTAATATCGTAAACTACAGATTGGATGTAGAACCCTGTTCCTCCTACTAATATAGGCAGTTTATTCTTAGCATAGATCTGCTTCATGTATTCTTTTGCTTTTTGCTGAAAAATTGCTACGCTAAAGTCTTCTTTCGGATCTATTTCATCAATCATATAATGGGGAACTCCATCCATCTCTTCTTTTGTGGGTTTGGCAGTGCCGATATCCATATATTTATATACCTGCATAGAGTCACCCGATATGATTTCTCCATGAATTTTTTTTGCCAATTCAATAGAGACTTTTGTTTTCCCTGAGGCGGTGGGACCTGCAATAACAATTAATGGCTTTTTCATTATTTCCTCCATTTTACTGAACTCTCTTAAACTTTTTTTCCAGTTCATACTGACTCATAGATATAATAGTTGGTCTTCCGTGAGGACATGTATATGGGTTTTCAAGGGTAAATAACTCTTCAATCAAAGCCTTGCTCTCTGCATAGCTTAATTTGTCCCTCGCTTTTACAGCTCCTTTACAGGAAAAAGTAGCAATGGTATTTAATTTCATATCATAGGCATTCTTAATGTGTTCATCATTTAAAAACGCATCTACTATATCTAAGAAAAATCCACTGTCCACAGGACCGTCAAAGAGCATCGGCAATGCACGAATCACATAACTTAAGTCTCCAAACTCTTCAATTTCAAATCCAAAATCCGCAAACAATTGTCTATTGGCGTCTATCACTTCTTTTTCTTTTGGCGAAATATTGACCACTAGAGGCTGAAGCAGGGTTTGGGAATGGATATTTCCTGATTTGAAACTGTTCATAAGCCTTTCATAAAGAATTCTTTCATGGGCAGCATGTTGATCCACAACATACATCATTCCCTCTTGTTCTACGATCCAATAGGTTTTAAAAATTTGACCAACGATTGTATAATTTTTCGAGATAGTCTTTGGTTCTGGTGAAGGTTCTTTTGTTTCACTATTTATATTTATAAATAGATCTTCTTCAACTTTTACATCTTCCTTTAAACTAGAAGCTGCTTTAGGAGCATATCCATCATTAGAAACCCCTATATCTTTTGGTATATCTTTTTGAAAATCTTTTGGGAGATCTTTTTTCATAATATCTTCATTATATGAAGAACTTTTTTTGATCTCAAAGGGTTCCGGAAGTCTTTCCTGCACTGCCTCCACTTGAAAGAGTTTTTCTTTTTTAGGTGTCTCCCATGTCACTTTTGGAATCAAATCTTCTTGTTTTAAATTCTTCCGGATGGATTCCAGAACAAAATTAAAGATTTCTTCTTCATCTCGAAACCGTACTTCCATTTTTGTTGGATGGACATTAACATCAATCTTATTGGGATCGATATAAATATGAAGGACAACCACAGGAAATTTATTGATGGGAAGAAGGGTTTTATATGCCTCCTCCACAGCGGATTCTAAGATTTTACTCTTAATATATCGCCCATTGATATAGAAATTTTCGTATGACCTATTGGCACGATTGATCTCAGGTTTTCCGATTAGTCCTATAATTTTTAAATTGTGATTTTGCGCGTCAATAGAAATCATCTTTTTTACGACTTCTTTTCCATAAACATTAAGGACTGCATTCCTTAAATCATTATTTCCTGAGGTATGAAATACAATCGAATTATTATTGATATATTTGAAAGATACCTCTGGATGTCCTAGAGCAGTTTTGTAAACAATATCACTAATATAAGCGCTTTCTGTAGAAGGCTTCTTTAAAAACTTTTTCCTGGCGGGAACGTTGTAAAATAAATTTTTTATAATCAATGTAGTTCCTTCTGGACATCCAATTTCTTGCTCGGCTTTCAATTGGCCCCCATGAATTTCAACTCTTTTCCCAGTGATATCTCCTACAACCTTTGTAATCATTTCCAGCTGCGAAACCGCTGCGATACTTGCCAGAGCTTCTCCTCTAAACCCAAGAGAATCGATGTGATTTAAATCTTCCACTTTATAAATTTTACTGGTTGTATGTCTTAAAAAGGCAGTAGTAACTTCTTCTTTTGGAATCCCTATACCATTATCAGTAATTCTAATAAGGGAAATTCCCCCGTCTTTAATCTCCACAGTAATCGCACTGGCTCGAGCATCTATTGAATTTTCTATAAGCTCTTTTACTACAGAAGCCGGTCTTTCAACCACTTCCCCTGCAGCAATTTTATTAATGGTAAGCTCGTCCAATTTATGTATTGGATTCAAAAAATCACCTCGTTATATCAGTGTCTTAGCTTTCTTAATAAGGTCATAGAGCTTTTGCATGGCTTCCATAGGGGTCATATTCAACACATCAACATTGACTATATCTTGAATAAACTCTTTTTGAGCAGCTGAAAATAAATCCAGTTGAGTCGGAAGAGCATTCTGTGTTTTAGGTTTTGGCTCTGCAGCTGTAATACTTTTTGTATGTTTACTGATATCTGCTTCATCTAATTCAGATAAAATGTATTTGGCTCTATCAATGACTTCATTAGGCAATCCGGCTAATTTCGCTACTTGAATACCATAGCTATGGTCCGCACCGCCCCGCTTTATCTTTCTCAAAAAAATGATAGTGTCTCCCTTTTCCACCACATCAATGCAGTAATTATTAACCCCTGGTATTTTCCCTTCTAATTCCGTAAGCTCATGATAATGGGTAGCAAACAAGGTTTTAGCACCTATTTTATTTTTATTGCTGATATATTCAATCACTGCCCAGGCAATACTTAATCCGTCAAAGGTACTGGTTCCTCTGCCGATTTCATCGAGTATCAGGAGACTTTTATGGGTTGCATTATGAAGTATATTGGCCACCTCGGACATTTCAACCATAAAAGTACTTTGACCTGAAGCCAAATCATCAGAAGCCCCTACTCGGGTAAAAATTCTATCTACAATTCCTATTTCAGCACTTTCAGCAGGAACAAAACTTCCGATCTGTGCCATTAATACAATTAATGCAACTTGCCTCATATAAGTCGATTTTCCTGCCATATTCGGTCCTGTAATAATGGCCAGCCTATTTTCATTCTCATCAAGATAAGTATCATTGGAAATAAACTGTTCCATTGGCATCATTTTTTCTACAACCGGATGCCTTCCATTCTTAATATGGATTGTATCTTCTTCAGTAATATCTGGTTTTACGTAATTTTGCCTATCTGCTACATCCCCCAGGGACTGAAGGACATCAATCACAGCAATTTGTTTTGCCGTCTTTTGAATTCTCTCAACTTCTCCGCAGATATGTTCTCTTATTTCAAGGAAGAGTTTATACTCCAGATCCATGACTTTTTCTTCTGCACCCAGAACAGTTTCTTCTAATTCTTTTAATTCCGGAGTAATATATCTTTCTGCATTGGCTAAGGTTTGTTTTCTGATGTATCGATCAGGAACAGAGTCAAAATTGGATTTTGTTATCTCAATAAAATAACCAAAGACTTTATTGTATTTTATTTTCAAGTTTTTAATTCCCGTTTTTTCTTTTTCTTCGCTTTCCAGTGCTGCAATCCATTGCTTTCCTTCTGTCTTAGCTTTTCTCAGCTTATCCACTTCCGGATGATACCCTGCTTTGATGATATCTCCCTCTTTGACCGATATAGGTGGTTCATCAATAATTGCTTGATCTATCAGCTGATATATATCCTCTAATATATCCAACTGATCGTATATTTCTTTTTGATAGTCAGCATGGCATTCTGATAGTAAGGTTTTAATATGGGGCAGTAAAGCAATAGAATTTTTTAAAGCGATTAAATCCCGTCCATTGACAGTTCCATAAATAACCTTGCTCATTAATCTTTCTAAATCATATATCCCGTTTAAAAGCTCTTTGAGTTCTTCTCGAAGGATGGCATTGTTCTTAAACTCTTCTACCCCATCTAAACGTTTTCTTATTTGAATGGCATCTAAAAGAGGCTGCTCCAGCCATTTTCTAAGGAGCCTTGCCCCCATGGCTGTTTTTGTTTTATCCAGTACCCAAAGCAAAGAACCTTTTCTCGATTTTTCTCTTAAAGTTTCCGTTAACTCTAGATTTCTTCTTGAGGAAATGTCCAGTCTCATAAATTCATCGATATAGTACGGAGTGATTTCCACAACATGGCCTAAATTTACTTTCTGTGTATCGTTTAAGTATTCTAATAAAGCACCGGAAGCAGAGATCCCATGGGAAAATTCTTTTAATCCCAAGCCATCCAGGTGATGTACATGAAAATGTTCGCATAATTTTTTATATGCCGTTTCGTAATCAAAACTCCATTCATTGTATTCATTTATGTATGTATGAAATCTGTTTCTTATTTCCTCTATCAGGCTTTGAGCGTTTGCAAAGTCTTTATTGCAAATTAATTCTGCTGGACTGTATTTAGCGATCTCTTCCATAAGCTTCTTTTGAATACCACTGCCTGTAATTTCCGTAACCCGAAATTCTCCTGTAGTAATATCTACAATTGCAATTCCGTAAGAATGAGCATCAGAATAAATACTCATTAAATAGTTGTTTTTACCTTCTTCTAATACATTGGTATCAATTAAAGTACCGGGGGTTACAATTCTGATGATTTCTCTTTTGACAATTCCCTTTGCTGACTTTGGATCTTCCACTTGCTCACAAATAGCAACTTTATAGCCTTTTTCTACCAGTTTATTGATATAGTTTTCCGCAGAATGATAAGGAACGCCGCACATAGGTGCTCGTTCCTCTAATCCACAATCTCTTCCTGTTAACGTAATTTCTAATTCTTTTGATGCAGTGAGGGCATCTTCAAAGAACATTTCATAAAAGTCTCCAAGACGAAAAAATAATAGGCAACCTTCACATTTTTTCTTGGTATCTAAATACTGCTGCATCATTGGTGTAAGTGGCAATTTACTTTCCCTCCATACTCACATTTCCTCTATAGTCTCTTACCTATCAAATAATAAGTCTTAGCTTCTGTAATCTCCACATTGATAAATTCTCCTATTAAAGAAGAGTCCCCTTCGAAATGAACCAAGTGTCCACTCTCTGTACGTCCGGTAAGCAGAGTTTCATCATTTTTGCTTACTTCCTCAACTAATATTTCAAGAATTTTACCCTGCATTGCCTGACTTTTTTCAGCAATAACAGGACGAAGTACTTCTTGAAGGGCATTAAATCTTCTGCTTGAAACCTCTTCGGGAATTTGTTCTTCCATAGTTGCTGCAGGGGTACCCGTTCGCTTAGAGTAGATAAATGTAAACGCTCCGCTAAATTGAACTTGTCTTATGATATCCAATGTATCTTCAAAATCTTCTTCCGTTTCCCCCGGGAATCCGACAATAATATCTGTTGTTAAAGCAATATCCGGAATTTCGCTTTGAATCTTTTTCGCCAATTCTAAATACTGCTCTTTTGTATATCTTCTATTCATAGCATTAAGAATCTTAGTGCTGCCTGCCTGGAATGGAAGATGCAGAGATTTGCATACCTTATCGCAGTCTCTCATGGCTTCAATGAGTTCATCGGAAAGGTCTTTTGGATGAGATGTCATAAATCTAATACGTTTTAAGCCTTCTATTTCATTGACTTTTCTAAGAAGCTGAGCAAAAGTCATTTTTTCTTCTAAAGTCTTGCCATATGAATTGACATTCTGACCTAATAACATGATTTCTTTTACACCGTCAGCTGCCAAATCCTCTATTTCTTTTAGAATATCTTCCGGCTTGCGGCTTCGTTCTCTTCCTCTAACATAAGGAACAATACAGTATGTGCAGAAATTATTACAGCCATACATAATATTTACACTGGCTTTAAATTTATGCTTTCTTATGCTCGGGAGATCTTCTACGATTTCCTTATGTTCTTTCCATATATCAATGACTGTTCGTCTGGTCTCCAAATATGTTTGAAGAAGTTCAGGCATTTTGTATAGATTAAAAGTACCAAAAATAATATCTACATGCTTATACTTTGTCCTAATGGTATTTAAAACTTCTTCTTGCTGCATCATGCAGCCGCACATGGCAATGATTAAATCTTCATTTTTGTCTTTAAGATGCTTTAAATAGCCTAATTTCCCATATACTTTTTGTTCTGCATTCTCCCTTACACAACAGGTATTGTATATAATGAAATCTGCTTTTGTTTCTTCATCCGTCTTCATATATCCGATCTGCTCCAGCATACCCTCTAACTTTTCTGAGTCATGGGCATTCATTTGACAGCCAAAGGTAGATATATAATAATATTTCTGCTTTCCTGTTTTAGCTTTAAGAATATCGTTATCGTTTCTTAATTGCTTAATGATTTCTTCTTGTCGCAATGCTTCCTCAGTTGTCACAATACACGGTGTCGGTCTTCTACTCATCTATATAAATCCTCCTTAATATTCTTATATGCCTTAAAGTTAATTTTACATAATAGAACAAATAATTGCAAGTCGTCATAGAAATGAAGTTTTATAATTAAAAATCTCCATTAAAAAAGATTCTCTATAAATTAGAGAATCCTGAAATTACAGTTAAAATCCATATAAAATGGGAACTTAAAATAATTATGTACCAAAAATAACAAAACCTCAGATATTTGATGCTGTTTTTTATGTCTTCTATTTTCCCCTTTTTTAATCTTAAATAAACGGTTGCCAGTAAAAGTGTGGGCATAATCCCTTTTATCACAATAAATAGCGGTACATCGTTTACTATATTAGATAAAAGAGGGTTGATCTCTTTTCCATATTCATTAATCGTGGCAACTAAAGTAAGGAACATATCCGCTATGTTTAATATACTAATAAATATAAAATACTTTTTCGCATCATAGATAGAAATATTTTGAGCATCTTCCTTCATTACAAACATCCTTTGCATCAATATATAAGTTTATTGATGCCCTAAAGGATGAAAAATATTCTATCTAATAATTGGAAGCAATGAATACATATCTATGATATTTCTTGCTTCGTAAGTCTTTTTTCTTTAATAAGGCCCTTTTGATAAGCATCTAACAGCATCTCCAGATCACGGATTTGAGCCGATAGTTTTTTTCCGATATCGGTGTCTTTAACTCTTTTTCTTTCTGCTTCTTGTTCTAAGATGACATATGTAGAAAGAATATCTTTTTCTTCTTCTATTGCCTTTAAAGTAGACTCGAAAGGCACATGGGATACTAATAAAAGACCATACGAATTATAGATTAAAGTATAGCCTGCAATGCCCGTATGGGCTTGATAAGCCTTTGAAAAACCTCCGTCTATAACAAGGAGTTTCCCATTGGCTTTTATGGGACTTTCGCCTTTTTTTATTCGTACTGGTACATGGCCATTGATGATATGGGAAGATTTCGGATCTAATCCGAAATCTTCAAAAATCATATTACAGACTTTTTCATCAATTATCTCGTAATAATAATACTTTTTCTCTAAATGGGTTTCCTTATCATCTATAAAATACCTTTCAAAAACTGCCATCTTGTCTTTTCCATAAAGCGGCGAATCGCTTCCATTCCATAAATACCATATAATATCCATGCCATATAATTTGGCTTCAGGATTCGTATTATGGAAATAAGCTTCTCTTACTAAAACATCCAGACGATCTAGTAAATTTTTACCACTGTATTCTTTTCCTGTCGCGTCTAACTTTACTTTTTTAAAAGTCTTGTCTTTATTTAAAGGAATACAACCGTGATAAAGTAAATTAGAATTATATTTTAAATACATACTTCCATTGGAAAAAAGAAACCTTACGTGGCTTTGAAGTTTTTCACTATTTAAGAAAGAGGATTTTAGTCTCTCTATGAGCTCTTTTTCTTCAGGTATCAGTTGATAAGGATTATAGGGATCTATAGTTGGAAAATGAGTATCTTTTAATTTATATCTTTTGCCTTCTAAAGTAATAAATCCTTCTTTATAATCGATTTTTTCCAATAAAAGCCTGTCATCCATATTAAAATATGGGCGTCTCTTTATAATTTCTCCTTCCAGCTTAAACTGAATGATTGCAATCGCTTTATGCATTTTGGCGATGAGTTTAGCATCTTTCTCATTGGCATTATTGTTACCAACAACTTTAGGCATAAACGCTAAGCATTCGTCATCTTGATAATACTCCATGGCAAAAGTAGCTAAAGGAAGTATATTGATTCCATAACCATCTTCTATCGTATCTAAGTTAGCATATCTGCAAGATATTCTAAGGACATTCGCAATACATGCTTCACTTCCTGCTGCTGCTCCCATCCAAACGATATCATGATTCCCCCATTGAATATCCACAGAATGATATTTTATTAGAGTATCCATGATCAGATGGGCTCCCGGTCCCCTATCATATATATCTCCAATGATATGTAATCGATCGATCACCAATCTTTGAATCAGTTTAGACAGAGCAATGATAAATTCCTTGGCTCTTCCTATGGATATGATCGTTTTTATAATTTCGCTGTAATACTCTTCTTTATCCAATCTATCGGATTGTTCATGTAAAAGTTCTTCTATGATATATGAAAAATCCACAGGCAACGCTTTTCTTACCTTGGAACGAGTATATTTTGAAGATACGTATCTGCAAATCTCAATTAGTCTATACAAAGTAATTTTGCACCAGTCTTCGATATTTTGTTCCTCTTTTAGAATAATCTCTAATTTTTGTTCAGGATAATAAATAAGAGTTGAAAGACTTTTTATATCTTTTTGGCTTAAAGTGTTTCCAAAAATATCGTTGATTTTTTGTTTTATAACGCCTGAGCCATTTTTTAGTACATGATTAAATGCTTCATATTCCCCATGAATATCAGTTAAGAAATGTTCGGTTCCTTTTGGGAGATTTAGAATCGCTTTTAAATTGATTATTTCTTTACAAGCAGAAGCAATTGTCGGATATTGGGTCGATAAAAGCTCTAAATATTTTAAATCCTTATCTTCGTAAGACATTTTCGATCCCTTCTTTCTAAGTAAATCTTTACCACAATTTTATTTTAAATTGATTATAACATAAAAAAGCAAAAAAAGTTATATGGCATAAAAAAAGAACTACCCTTTGTAGTTCTTTTACCCTTCTGTTACAGTATGAATATATTGATTGATTTGGCTGATCTCTTCATGATTATTCGTAACCATTGTTTCCGTTTTTTCAGTTTCAAAATTTTTAAGATATATTTTCATTGTACCATTTTCATTTTCCGTACGAATACATCGATAGCCTTGTTTATATTTTTCTTTTAGATCTTCAAATGTATTAGTATTCAAGCAATCATCTCCTTTTAACATTATCATAACAAAAAACCATTTTATCTATTCATACAATAAGAAAATTATTGTTTACCGTATGAACTTTATGTATATTAAAATAATTTTTCTATTATAATATACAATTATGTGATATAATATAATTGACTAAGCCTTTATGAAAATTCAAAATACATATTACGATTGGGGGCATTGCTATGTATGTTAAAAATCGAATGAATACCAATGTAATTACAATCACCGAAGATGCTTCTATCTCTAAGGCATTTAAGTTGATGATGGAACATGGCTTTTCTCAGCTTCCTGTAGTAAGAGACGGTATATTAGTCGGTCTTGTTACAGAAAAAGTTCTTACGGAAGTTAGCCCATCAAAAGCTACCTCTTTAAGTGTCTATGAAATCAATTACCTTCTTTCTAAAACAAAGGTAAAAGATATCATGTTAACTGAAGTAATTACAGTTGATCCTGATATGCTCATTGAAGAAGCAGCTGTTTTATTAAGAAGTAATGATATAGGTTCCCTTCCGGTTGTTATAGAAAATAATGAACTTGTTGGAATTTTAACCCGTACAGATTTATTTGATGCCTTTATTGAATTTCTTGGTGCCAATGACCACGGAACTAGAATTTCTCTTGAAGTAAAGGATGAATTAGGTACCTTAGCAGATATTGCAAGTATTATTAAACAATACGGCATCAATATTCAACATGTGAGCAATTATACTGTAAAAGAAGGGCAAAGTGAAATCATCATTCGTTTAAATACAACCGAGGTTGATGATCTGGTAAATTCATTAAAAAATCGCGGATATAATATATTATCAATCATTAAGAAAGATTAGGCTAAAAAAAAGAAGGCGTTTGCCTTCTTTTTTTTAGCCTAAATAAGCCTTTCGTACATTTTCATTTCCAAGAAGCTCTTTTGCATTTCCTTCTAAAACAACTTTTCCGGTTTCGAGAACATATGCTCTATTCGCAATGGATAAAGCCATATTGGCATTTTGTTCAACAAGTAAAATAGTAGTTCCGGCAGAATTGATTTCCTGAATGATATTAAAAATTTCTTGAACTAAAATAGGTGCTAATCCCATTGAAGGTTCATCCATTAATAACAGTTTTGGCTTAGACATTAATGCTCTGCCAATAGCAAGCATCTGCTGCTCGCCTCCACTCATTGTTCCTGCCAATTGATTAACTCTTTCTTTTAATCGAGGGAATTTTTCAAATACCATTTCAATCATATTATTTGTTTCTTCTTTATTCGTTCTAGTGTATGCACCCATTTGCAAATTTTCCAAAACAGTCATTTGTGAAAAAATTCTTCGACCTTCAGGTACATGGGCAATGCCCATTTTTAATATTTCATGAGGTTCAACTTTATTTATAGGATTATCTAAAAATTTAATATCTCCGGTTTTTGTTCTTAACAATCCGGAAATCGTATGAAGAATTGTTGTCTTGCCTGCACCATTCGCACCAATTAAAGTTACAATTTCTCCATCTCCAACATGGAAAGAAACGTCTTTAATTGCATGAATAGCTCCATAATATACATTGATTCCGTTTACTGTTAGCATTTTTACCTCCTATTCTCCTAAGTAAGCCCCAATAACTTTTTTATTTTTCTTGATTTCCTCAGGAGTTCCAGTTGCAATAATCATTCCATAGTCAATTACAACAATTTTCTCACAAATACCCATAACTAAACTCATATCATGCTCAATAAGCAATATCGCTATTTTGAACTTATCCCTAATAAAATGAATGGTTTCCATAAGCTCTTTTGTTTCATTAGGATTCATCCCTGCTGCAGGCTCGTCTAATAAAAGCAATTTAGGATCTGCAGCCAAAGCTCTTGCAATTTCTAGTTTTCTTTGTTGACCATAAGGAAGATTCTTTGCAGTTGTATATGCTGCTTGATCCATATTAAAAAGCTTTAATAATTCCAATGCCTTTTCATGGATTTCTTTTTCTTCCTTCCAATATGAAGGCAATCTTAATATGCCTTCAACAGCTGAATATTTCATCTTATGATGAAAGGCCATTTTTACATTATCTATAACAGTCAAATCTTTAAATAATCTTATGTTTTGAAATGTTCTCGAAATACCTTTTTGAACAATCTCATAAGGCTTTTTCCCTACAATGTTTTCACCGTCTAAATTAATAACTCCCTCTGTGGGAAGATATACTCCTGTTAATAAATTAAAAACAGTGGTTTTTCCGGCGCCATTGGGACCAATAAGACCCATTAGCTCCTGTTCTTCAATCTTAATACTAAAATCGCCAACGGCTCTTAAGCCGCCAAAAGTAATCCCTAAGTCCTTAGTTTCTAGTAATGCCATAGTTATTCACTCCTTCCATTGCTATTAGGAGCAGTATTGAGTGCTTGTTGTTTGCCTTTTAATAATGTAATAAGAGAAAACTCTTTTTTACCGAAAAGACCTTCTGGTCTAAATAGCATCATAATGATGAGTATAATGGAATAAATAAGCATGCGCCAATCTGCAAAGTCAATCAACAACTGTGGTATGATTGTTAAAACAATAGCTGCTACTATTGAGCCTGTTAAACTTCCCATACCACCTAATACTACTATAATCAGTATTTCTATAGATCTCATAAAATCAAAATATCCTGGATCCAGAACAGTATAGTAATGGGCATATAACCCACCACCAATTCCTGCAAACACTGCAGCTAAAGAAAAAGCAAAGTTTTTATAATACGTTGTAGGAATACCAACCGACTCAGCCGCAATTTCATCTTCACGAATGGATATAATAGCTCGTCCATGTCTTGAATTGATTAAAGTATAAATTATTGCAACGATAATGATTGTAATCCAAAATACAGAATTAAATCCAGTAAGCGGCGGAATTCCTTTAAGTCCTCTTGCTCCACCAGTAATTTTCAAATTTAATATTATAACTCTAATAATTTCTCCAAAAGCTAAGGTAATAATCGCAAGATAATCACCTTTTAATCGAAGTGCAGGTACTCCAACAAGAATACCAAAAATTCCCGCAACAATTCCACCTACTAAGATAGAAACAATAAGCTGGAGTGTATCAGGTAAATTCATGTGTGAGGTACATATTGCTGAAACATAGGCACCAACGGCCATAAATCCTGCATGACCTAGGGCAAGTTGTCCCAAATATCCTGTGGCTAAGTTTAAGCTTGCAGCCAAAATAATATTAATACCAATACTTATTACAATAACTTCATAATAGCTGTTTATGATTCCAGTTTTCATGAGCAGAGTTAACAAAGCGTAAATAACTATGATAGCTCCGATGTTTATGGAATATGACTTTAATCTTTTATTCATTCTGCCCACCTACACTTTCTCCTTAACATTTTTGCCAAATATTCCAGAAGGTTTTAGGCTTAACACAAGTATGAGTATTCCAAAAACAACTGCGTCTGCCAGTTGGCTGGATATATAGCCTTTTGTAAAACTCTCAGCAATGCCCATGATAAAGCCGCCCAACATAGCTCCAGGAATAATACCGATTCCACCAAGAACTGCCGCTACAAATGCTTTTAAACCCGGCATCATACCCATAAAAGGATCGATTTGTGGATAAGCGGTACTATACAAAATGCCTCCAATAGCTGCTAACGTGGAACCAATTGCAAAAGTAATAGATATTGTCGTATTTACATTTATACCCATTAATTGTGCAGCTCCTTGATCTTCAGATACTGCACGCATGGCTTTCCCTGTTTTTGTCTTCTTAACAAATAAGTCAAGAGCTAACATTAAGAAAATAGATATTACGATTGTAATAAGAGTCACCATACTGATTTGAAGAGAACCTAAAGAAATCGGTGTAGTATTAATCAACACCGGGAAAGGTCTTGGATTTCCTCCAAATATTTTAAAAAATAAATTTTCTAAGAATAAACTAACCCCGATTGCTGTAATAAGAGCAGATATCCTGGGAGCATTTCGGAGTGGTTTGTATGCAATACGTTCAATCAAAATTCCAGAAATCAGACATACTAAAATAGCAATAATAATAGCCATCCAGGCCGGAACATTGAGCATTATCAAAGAAACAAATGTAATATATGCGCCCATCATAATAATATCCCCATGGGCAAAATTAATCAATTTAATGATACCGTATACCATAGTATATCCTAACGCAATTAAAGCATAGATACTACCTACATGTATACCATTAATCAACTGTTGTAAGAATGTCATGTGCTGCCCTCCTTGTGGTAAATGTAGATAAAGGGAGAATCTCTTCTCCCTTTTTACTAAAGACTCATCTTTGTGTATAATTTATTGCTGCCATTTTCTATTCTGATAATAGCTACACCTTTAACTGGGTTTCTATTTTCATCAAAAGTAATTGTTCCAGTAACAGATGTGATATTGGTTTCAGCTAAAGCTTTTACTACAGCTTCTTTATCTGTAGATCCTGCTTTTTCAATGGCTGCTGCTAAAATCTTCATTGCATCATATCCTAAAGCTGCGAAGCTCACAGGATCTTCATTATATTTTTCTTTATACACTTTTAAGAAGTTTTGAACTTCTTCTGCAGTATCGTCTGTTGAATAATGGTTACAGAAATATGCACCTTCAACAGCTTCAGGATTAACTCCAATTACTCCATCCCAACCATCTGCACCAAGAAGTGTTGCAGTAATGCCAACTTCTTTTGCTTGTTGTGCAATAAGTCCTACTCTATTATAGTAATCAGGGATAAATAATACATCTGGAGATTGACCTTTTACATTAGTAAGAACTGCTTTAAAGTCCTTGTCGTCTCCATTGTACCCTTCAAAGCTTACAACTTGTGCTCCAAAGTTTTGTGCAGCATCTCTGAATGCTTCTGCTACACCTACGGAATAATCGTCTGCAGTATTATAAATAACTGCTGCTTTAGCAGCTTTTAATTCTTCTACTGCAAATTTTGCCATAACTTCCCCTTGATATGGGTCAATGAAACAAGCACGGAAAATATTTGGTCCCGCTGATGTTACTTCCAAAGCTGTAGCTGTTGGTGTAATCATTGGAATACCGTCTTTTGCTGCTAAAGGTGTAACTGTCATTGTTGGTTTACTTGTAACAGCCCCTAAAATTGCTTCAACCTTATCATTACTTGTTAATTTCTTGTATGCATTTACTGCTTCTGTTGGATCTCCCTTATCGTCATAAGCCACATATTCGATTTGTTTTCCTAAGAGACCACCGTTTGCGTTAATTTCTTCAATCGCTAATTTTGCTCCGTTGTTAGCTGCTACTCCATAAACAGCCACATCTCCTGTTAGTGGTGCAATTCCACCAATTTTAATTACATCTGAACTTCCTGAATTCTGAGAATTACTTCCTGCGTTTCCACAGCCTACAAGGCTAGAAAGCAAAACTCCTCCAACTAATACCATTGATATTAATTTTTTTGCTTTAATCATATTTCTCCTCCTTAATTGTTTAAGTGTTGTATGAAATACTCATTAATATGTATTTCGTATGTTATTCATATATGAGATTATATAACTAATAACTTGCAATTTCAAGAATAATTTTTGACAATTCAATATAAATCTTTTAATATGCTAAAATGATGATGTAATATTGCATTAAAATAATCCTTATGTTAGATTAATAAGAACAAAACATCAGGAATAAAGAGGAGTCTCTTATGATAGAAATATATAAACCCCTTTCCCATTCTTTAAATATACAATCGTATTTTCCTTTGTGTAAAAATGAAAATAGTATCTTGTTTGATATTGAAACCACAGGATTTTCCCGCTCACAGTCACAGCTCTATTTAATCGGCTGTATTTATTTTAAAAATAATATCTGGATATTGCATCAATTTTTTTCAGAGCACCCCGAAGATGAAATAGAATTACTTATGAATTTTTTTAGAATATGCGATTCATTCGAATATATAATTCATTTTAACGGCAATACATTTGATATTCCCTATTTAGAAGAAAAAGCTTCTTTATTAAATATACCCTGTCCATTAAAAAAACTTGAATCCATAGACATTTTAAGAGATATCCGTCCTTTTCAAAATATCCTTGGCCTTGAAAACTGCAGGCTAAAAACCATAGAATCTTTTCTCAGAATCGATAGAAACGATCTTTATACTGGTGAAGAACTGATCGATCAATATTATGATTACTGCAAAAATAAAAACGAATCTTTAAAAAATAATTTACTCCTTCATAATGAGGAAGATCTTTATGGTCTTATTAAAATATTGAAGATATACGATTACATTTCTTTTTTCAGAAGGCTGAAAGATCCTCATTTTATTATTAATACTCAATACATAGGCATTGAAAAAAACAAACTTTTATTTTCCTTAGAAGCATCCCTGATTTCTCCCCTAACGCTTACAATAAAAAATGGAAATTGGACCTGTAAAATTTATGAGGAAAAGACAATCCTTGAATTTGAAATAGAATTAATAAACACTACCTTATATCATTATTTCCAAAACTACAAAGAATACTATTATATTTCTGAACTGGATGAAGCAATTCATAAATCTGTCGCTTCTTTTTTGCCCAAAGAAAAGAGAAAGCCAGCTGCTGCTTCAAATTGTTATATTAAAAGAAAAGGGTTATTTCTTCAAATAATGAATGAAAAGATTCATTTGCCCACTTTTAAAGAAAATATTAACTCTAAAGAAAAGTACATTCATATTGAACCTGATAAAGTTCTAGAAATAAAAGATGAATTCATCGAACTGGCAATTGGATTTTTTCAATCCATACTCCCTAAATATTAAAAGGCTCGTTTATACCGAGCCTTTTAACATTAAATTGATTTGAAGAATCGAATTTTGGATTTCTTCGATTTCAGATTGAATGATCTTAATTTCTTCATCATCTTTACCATTTAATACATCTTGATTCAGTTGCTTAGTAAGGAAGTAAATTTCTTCTGAAAGCACATCCAGCTGCGCCAAAAGCTGCAAGCGAACAAAGTTTTCTTTTAGATGTTCTAATGGTTTTTGAGCTGTAATGCTATATGAAGTCAATTCATAGCTATCCCCTCTTTCAGGGATAATGGTTTCTATTTTAAATTGCTTTTTTAGAATTTTTGCGAAGGCATGTTGAGATTCCGGTTCTCCATGTACGATAAAAATCTTTTTAGGTTTATTTTTAAAGCCCCTGACCCAATTTAGTAATCCTTGCTGATCCGCATGGCCCGAATAGCCTTCTATATTTTCAATTCTGGCATTAATAGAAATTTCTTCTCCAAAGATTTTTACTTTTTGCGCTCCGTCAAGAATACGTCTTCCTAAGGTTCCAGGAGCTTGATAACCTACAAATAGTATTGTACTGTTGCTCTTCCATAAATTATGCTTCAAATGATGTTTTATTCTTCCTGCTTCGCACATTCCGCTGGCAGAAATGATGATCACCGGTTCTTGCTTTTCATTTAACAGTCTGGATTCATCAGGAGTTCTTGTAAAAGTAAGGTTTGGAAAGTCTAAGGGATTATCTCCGTTTTCAATATATGCCCTTGCTTCTTCATCATAGCAGTCCAGATTTTTCCTAAATACTTCTGTTGCAGAAATTGCTAAAGGACTGTCTACGTATACAGGAACATGGGTAAGAAATTCCATATCATCTTTATATAATTCCCTATATTTATGAATTTCATAAATAATTTCCTGGGTTCTTCCAACTGCAAAGGACGGAATAACAACATTGCCACCCTGTGCAATTGTTTCCTCCATGATGTTGAGAAGATTCCTAACCTTATTTTCTTTTTCCTTATGAATCCTGTTCCCATAGGTGGATTCAATAATTAAATAATCTGCGCTTTCAATGATTTCTGGGTCCTTTAATAAGGGAATATCTTGATTCCCTAAATCCCCTGAAAAAACAATCTTTGTCTCAGAATTATTTTCATTGACCCAAATTTCTAAAATAGAAGAGCCTAAAATATGCCCTGCATCTGAAAATTTAATAGTGATATTGCCCTGTAAACAAACTTCCTGGTGATAGGATACCGGGCTAAAGAATTGTATGCAATCAAGAGCATCCTGGTACGTATATAAAGGTTCGATAAGAGGTTTGCCGGCTCTTTGCCTTTTTCTATTTTTCCATTCCACTTCGGATTCCTGAATATATCCGCTGTCTGGAAGCATAATAGCACACAAATCTGCAGTGGCTTTGGTACAAATAATTTTTCCTTTAAACCCATCCTTGCATAATTTAGGAATTCTGCCGCTATGATCAATATGTGCATGGGTCAATAGCAAATAATCGATTGAAGTGACGTCAAAAGGAAATTCTTCAAAGTTTAAGTCTTCTTCCTTATCATGTCCTTGAAACATTCCACAATCAATAAGGATGTTTTTGCCATTAGCCTGCATCCAATAGCATGAACCCGTTACAGTCTTAGCTCCCCCTAGAAAAGTTAGTTTCATAACATCCCCGCCCTTCTATATTTCTATAAAAGCATCACTCGTTTGAATTGAATGACATATATTATTCTATATCTCAACAATTCGACTTTTTTCTCTATAAATCCTTCATAAAAAGAAAAAAACCTTCTCTTTTATTATCATATTCCTTCAAGGGACTGGGGATGAATATTTTTACAAAAATCTATTTTTGCATCGAAATGACACGCTTATTCTTAACAATGTAGTCTACTCCAGAGATAATCGTAAATATAACTGCCATCCACATTAAAACAATTTCAATTGTATCAAAAACTGGAAGAGAGATATCGAGTAAAAATAACATGATCATAAACATCTGGCTAATTGTTTTTATTTTCCCCCACCAACTTGCTGCAATGACTATTCCTTCAGACGCAGCGACCGTTCTAAAGCCAGTAATGGCTAGTTCACGGCTCAGAATAACAATTACAACCCATGCAGGTAAATCTCCTAACTCTACCAGACTGACTAAAGCCGACGTCACAAGGAGTTTATCTGCAAGAGGATCTAAAAACTTGCCTAAATTTGTAATCATATTTCTTGATCGTGCAATATATCCATCCAACATATCTGTAAGAGATGCCAATGCAAAAATAACCAATGCAAGTATTCTTCTTTGAGGGTCAGGAATCCAATCTGTCAAAAGCACAGCTAAAAAGATAGGAATCATAATAATCCTTAAAAAAGTTAATTTATTCGCCAGATTCATCTACAATCCTCCCTACCAAATCATATTCATTTGCAGATGTTATAGAAGCTTTAATAAAATCTCCAGATAAAAGTTCTTCATCGGTATGAACAAATACCATCCCATCAATTTCAGGTGCATCTCGATAGGTTCGTCCGCAGTACTCATTTTCTTCCGGAAGCTTTCCGTCTATGATTACTTCCAAAGTCTTTCCCACGAATTGAGCAGATTTTTCTTCACAAATAGCCTGTTGAAGTTTCATAATCTTATCTTTTCGAAGTTCTTTTATTTTCTTTGGAATCTGTCCCTTCAATTTTGCAGCAGCAGTACCTTCTTCTTTAGAATATGTAAATACACCCAGTCTATCGAATTTCATATCGGTAACAAATTGTACTAAGTCCTCATATTCTTCATCGGTTTCCCCAGGGAAGCCTACAATTAGAGTTGTTCTTAAGCAAACATCAGGAATCCTATTTCTCAATTTGTTTATAAGATGAATAAGCTCTTCCTTAGTGCTTCTTCTTCCCATCCGTTTCAGAATTGCAGTGTTTGCATGCTGTATAGGCATATCCAAATAGCTGCATACCTTTTCTTCCTCTGCTATAACATCTATGAGTTCATCTGTGATCTCTTCCGGATAACAGTACAATAAGCGAATCCACTTCAATTCCTCAATTTTGCATAACTCCCTTAGTAACTGTGGGAGTCTTTTTTCTCCATATAAATCAATTCCATATCTTGTTGTATCCTGAGCAACCAGAATTAATTCTCTTACTCCCTGGCTGACTAAAGTTTTCGCTTCACTAATGAGGCTTTCAATAGAACGACTTCTATACTTACCCCTAAGCTGTGGAATAATACAGTAAGTACATTTATTGTCACAGCCTTCTGCGATCTTTAAGTAAGCAAAATATCCTGCAGTACTTAACACTCTTTGATAATCTTCTCTTATTGTTGTATTAATGTCGGAGAACTTTTGAATCTTTTTACCTTTCAAGATTTCTTCAACGACCTCAACAATACTTTCATATCCCGTAGTTCCAACGACTCCGTCTACCTCAGGAATTTCAGCTAAAATTTCATCCTTATATCGTTCTGCCATACATCCTGTTACAATGAGGGCTTTGCAATTGCCAGTCTTCTTATACTGAGCCATTTCTAGTATATTTTCAATACTTTCCTCTTTTGCATCTTGTATAAAACAACAAGTATTTACGACTATAACTTCCGCCTGACTTTCGTCAGATATCAGTGCAAATCCCGATTTTTGAAGTAAACCTAACATTACTTCGCTATCTACTAAATTCTTGTCACATCCTAATGAAACAAACGCTATTCTAATAGGCAATTTAATCTCCTTTCTAGTTCTGCATCACTGCAGCCTTTACACAATTTTTCATCAACATTGCAATAGTCATAGGACCTACGCCTCCCGGCACAGGAGTAATCGCTGAAGCTTTATCTTTACATCCTTCAAAATCGATATCTCCACACAATTTACCATCTTCTAAACGATTCACTCCTACGTCAATAAGTACCGAGCCTTCTTTTACCATATCCTCTTTAATAAACTGAGCTTTTCCTATAGCTGCAACCAATATGTCTGCTTCCTGGCATACTTTGGACAAATTCTTTGTACGAGAATGGCATGTTGTCACAGTCCCATTATTACCTAATAAAAGTTGAGATACCGGTTTCCCTACAATATTGCTTCTTCCTACAACAACACAGTTTTTACCTTCTATTTCTATATTCGTTCTTTTTATCAACTCTACAATTCCTGCCGGTGTACAGGGAAGAAATCCATCCGTTTTCCCGATTGAAACCAAACCCACATTGTATGGATGAAAGCAATCCACATCTTTTATTGGATCAATTGAAAGAAGTACTTTATTTTCATCTATGTGTTTTGGCAAAGGCAGCTGAACCAATATACCGTTGACTTCTTTTGTTTTATTTAAAACGTCTATAAGATTTAATAATTCTTCTTCTGTAGTCTCTTCCGGCAATTCGTAGGAAAAAGATTTAATGCCTATATATTCACATGCTTTTTTCTTATTATTAACATATACTTTGGATGCCGGATCGTTTCCAACTAATACAACAGCTAATCCTGGGAATATATTCTTTTGATTGAGTTCTTCCACTTCTTTTTTTAATTCATCCTTAATATCCTGTGATATTTTTTTCCCATCAATTATAATGGCACTCATGTTACCCCTCCTAGAACAATCCAGTAATTTGTCCTTTTTCATTAACATCAATATTCATTGCCGCAGGATATTTAGGCAATCCCGGCATAATCATTACATCTCCCGTTAAGGCTACAATAAAGCCTGCACCGGCTGAAACTCTTAACTCCCTTACCGTAATTTCAAAGTCAGTTGGTCTTCCCAGTAAGCTTGGGTCATCCGATAAGGAATACTGATTTTTCGCAATACATATGGGCATTTTATCCAAATTCATTTGAGCTATTTTTTCCATGTCTTTTTTAGCCTTGGAAGTAAACACAACCCCTTTGGCACCATAAATCTTTCGGGCTATAGTTTCAATTTTTTCTACAATCGTTCTGTTGTTGTCATACAATACTTCAAATCTGGAAGACTTTGTCTCTAAAGTTTCAATTACCTTTTGAGCCAGTTCAAAACCGCCCTGTCCTCCTTTTTCCCATACTTTAGAAATAGCAAAAGCACAATCCATACTTTCGCATTGTTCTTTAACATAGGCAATTTCAGCGTCAGTATCAGTCACAAACTCGTTTAGTGTAACCACAATCGGCACTTGATACTGCTTGATATTTTCTATATGTTTTTTAAGATTATCAAAACCTTTTTTGAGGGCTTCTAAATTTTCAGTACCCAGCTCATTTTTTGGTATGCCTCCATTATATTTTAAGGCACGAATAGTAGCGACTAAAACGACTGCATCGGGATTTAATCCAGCAAAACGGCATTTGATATCAAAAAACTTCTCTGCCCCTAAATCTGCACCGAACCCTGCTTCTGTCACTACAATATCAGCAAGCTTAAGCGCCATCTTTGTGGCTCTAATACTGTTGCAGCCATGAGCAATATTTGCAAACGGTCCTCCATGCATTAAAACAGGAGTATTTTCTAAGGTTTGAACCAAATTAGGTTTAATAGCATCCTTTAATAAAGCCGCCATAGCTCCGTTGGCTTTTAGATCTTCAGCAGTAACCGGTTCTCCGTTAAAATTGTATGCTATTATTATTTTTCCTAATCTTCTCTTTAAATCCATTAAATCTTCCGCAAGACACAGGATCGCCATGACTTCCGATGCAACAGTAATCATATAACCATCTTCCCTAGGCATGCCATGAGGCTTTCCGCCTAAGCCAACGATTATATTTCTTAATGCACGGTCATTCATGTCTACTGCTCTTTTCCAAAGAATCTGCCTTGGATCAATTTGAAGTTCATTGCCTTGCTGAAGATGATTGTCGATCATTGCGGAAAGCAAATTATGGGCTGCAGAAATAGCATGGATATCTCCTGTAAAATGAAGATTGATGTCTTCCATAGGAACAACTTGAGCATATCCGCCTCCTGCTGCTCCACCTTTTACACCCATACAAGGCCCTAAAGATGGTTCTCTCAAAGCAACAATTGCCTTTTTGTTCATTTTACATAGGGCTTGTCCCAGACCTACTGAGGTAGTCGTTTTGCCTTCTCCGGCAGGAGTGGGGTTTATTGCTGTTACTAAAACAAGTTTTCCATCTTTTTTATCCTTTAGCTTGTCCCATAAGGTGTCAGATAATTTAGCCTTATATTTGCCATATAATTCTAAATCGTCAGCATCGATGTTGAGTTCAGCAGCAATCTCAGCGATAGGCTTCATTTGCGCTGCTTGAGCAATTTCAATGTCAGTTTTCATATCTAAATCCTCCCACAATTACTAGAAATTATTTATTTGAAAACAGTTTTTGCTGTTTCTTATACACTATCAAAAATTAGATGATGTCGGCTCACTGCCTAATTTCATTTGTTCAAATTCTTCTTTTGTTATAAGGACTTTTCTAGGCTTGCTTCCTTCGTCAGGACCTACAATGCCTCTTTCCTCCATTTCCTCCATTATTCTTGCTGCACGATTAAATCCAATACGCAAATAACGTTGGATCATAGAAATAGATGCTTTTTCTTTCTCAATAACCATTTCTATTGCCTGTTCCAAATATTCATCTACTTCTTCTCCGCCGGAGGATACATTATTCACCGTAGTGATTTCTTCAATAATATCTTGATTGTATTCTGCTTGTCCAGACTGCTTTATGCTTTCTACAATTCTCTCAACCTCTTGATCGGAAATAAATGCTCCTTGAATTCTTACAGGTTTTGAAGAACCAACAGGATAAAAAAGCATATCCCCTTTTCCAAGAAGTTTTTCAGCCCCTACCATGTCCAATATTGTTCTAGAATCTGTACCGGAGGATACGGCAAAGGCCAGCCTGGATGGAATATTGGCTTTAATCACTCCTGTTATAACATCTACAGAAGGTCTTTGCGTAGCAATAACCAAATGGATTCCTGCTGCTCTTGCCATTTGTGCCAGTCTGCAAATGGCATCTTCTACTTCTCCTGGTGCAGTCATCATAAGGTCTGCCAACTCGTCAATGATGATTACAATCTGAGGCATGATCTCTGACGGATTTTGGTCATCAGTATTTTCATTTCTCTTTAAATTATTATATCCTTTAATGTCTCGGACATTGTTCTCTGCAAAAAGCTTATAACGATTGGTCATCTCCTGAACGGCCCAATTCAGTGCTCCAGCTGCTTTTTTAGGATCTGTAACAACTGGAATCATCAGATGGGGTATGCCGTTATAAATACTAAGTTCTACAACTTTAGGGTCAATCATCAATAATTTTACTTCATTAGGATTCGCTTTATAAAGTATACTCGCAATAAGCGTATTAATGCAAACACTTTTACCTGAACCCGTCGCTCCTGCAATCAGTAAGTGCGGCATACGGGCTATATCCGTTACAACAGAGTTCCCTGCAATATCTTTTCCAAGGGCAAAAGCAAGTTTAGAGGGAAACTTTTGAAATGCTTCATCTTCAATAACTTCTCTTAAGAATACGGGCTGTACTTCATGATTCGGCACTTCGATACCTACTGCAGCTTTCCCAGGAATAGGTGCTTCTATTCGAATACCGGCAGCCGCCAGATTAAGTGCTATATCATCTGCTAAACTAACGATTTTACTTACTTTAACCCCTTGACTAGGCTGCAATTCATATCTCGTTACAGTAGGTCCTCTGTTAATTTGTACTACTTTTGCTTCAACACCGAAGCTTGCTAAAGTTTCTTCTAATTTTTTTGCATTGTGAAGCATTTTTTTCTTAGAGTTAGATGTAATGGAGTAAGTATTTGCTTGTAATAATTCAATAGATGGAAATTGATAATCTACCGGTTTATTGATAGATGAAAGCATTTCCACTGAATCATCATAAGAAGAACTTTGCACATTTTCTGATTGGCTTTCTTTTGCTTGATTCTTTTCTTCGATTTTCTGAGCAAAATCCAATACCTTGATTTCTTCTACTGGTTCTACAATACTGCTTTTTACTTCTTGCGGTTCATTATCGGTATGTACGATTTCATCATCTTCTATTTTTATATTTGGCATAGATCGATTGTCTTTATTTTTAGCTTGAGAGTTTTTTCGAGTACGCTTTTCTTCTTGTTCCATTTGATAATGGTCTAGAATACCTTTTATCTTAGTGATACATTCTGCCATCCATTTATAAATGGATATAATGTCACCTACAAAAGATCTCCCGGTTAATAAAATTAATAATATGATAAATAAAGTAGCAATAAAAACATAACTGCCATATATACCTATCGTCTTAACTAAAACCTTCCCAAATACTGCACCAATTAATCCACCATTGTCCCAATCTCCGATTTCATAGTAATGTTTGATCTTAAGCCATGCATTCATTCCTTCTAATGGCTCATTAACCACATTTAAAATATGAACAAAAGTAGATAATAAAAACAGCATACCAAAAGATATGAGTATTTTTAACTTATTACTAGTATTTAGTTTTTTAAGCATCATAAAAATTCCTAAGATGCCAATCAATACAGGCAGGATATAAGCTCCTATCCCTAATACACCTACACAAAATTTATGTATTAACTTTCCAAAAAATCCGGCCTCATGACTATAAATGCCTATCCCAAAAAAAAGTGATATCGAAAAAATTAGGACGCCTTTTATCTCTTGCGACAATGCTCCCCCTATAGGAGACTTTACTTTATTCGTTTTGGATTTAGATGACTTTTTTTTATCTATCAATGGTCTTTTTCCCATAATTTCCAATCCCTTCTTTTAAATAAAAAGTGCTAGCATTTGCTAACACATACGAATAAATTATATCACTATTTAGATTATATTTCCATAGATTATATTGCCGGGTTGAATTTCACTGTTTAAGTAGGCATAGGGATCTGTAGAAATGATTCTTTGAATTTTAAATCCATTATCTTTCTCTAAACTCACTTGCAGTAAGTATCCTTTATACTCTTTTTCTTTGTATTCGTCTACAGAATTATTTTCATTTTGCATATCACTGAAAATTACTTCTTCAGGTATTATTGAATAAATCATTTGTTCTCCTCCTTTGATGTCTTAGCCTGATCGATTAACTCATATAATTTGTTTAAGGCTTCATTCAACCCACCTACTTCATCAATCAATTTCTCTCTTACTGCTTCTTCTCCTATAACGATAGTACCAACATCTTTTGCAAGTTTGCCTGTATCCAGCATTAATTCTTTAAAACGCTGCTGAGAAATATGCGAATTTCTTGCAACGAAATCTACAATTCTCTCCTGCATCTTATCAAAATATTCGAATGTCTGAGGAACTCCTATGACTGTACCGCTCATACGTACAGGATGAATAGTCATGGTTGCACTGGAAGCAATAAAAGAATAATTTGCTGAAACTGCTAAAGGAACCCCTATGGAATGTCCTCCTCCCAAGACAAGAGAAACCGTTGGCTTTCCCAGGGATGCAATCATTTCAGCAATAGCCAGCCCTGCTTCCACATCTCCTCCAACGGTATTTAAAACCACTAATACTCCGTCAATTTCATCATTGTCTCGAATCGCTACCAGTTGAGGGATGACATGCTCGTATTTTGTGGTTTTATTTTGTGGCGGCAAAGTAATATGCCCTTCAATTTGTCCTATAATGGTTAGGCAATGAATCTTTGGCTTATTTGAAGCCTTTTTTTCCTCCGGCAAAGGCATTTGTCCAAATTCTTTAATGGATTCAGTTGTTTCACTTTTCTTTTTTTCTAATTCATTAGGTGTCAATTCGTTACTCATCTTATTCTCCTCTTCAATATAGTATTTATTTTAGTATGGGTATATTGAAGAGAGTTCATTCAAAAACAAAGACTGAACTTAAACTTTCATTTGTTTTTCCATAATTTTACGGATGTCTTGAAAATTTTCAAAAGGTATGTATTCGATTTCATTCTTTTCGTACAACTGAATCAGTCTTCCTTTGGCAAAACGACAATCACATAAAAGACTGGGTTCGTAGTCGGGAGTGCTATCACCTGCATAATAAAGTTTAGAATATTGCTCTTTTAAATATTTAACGACTTTCTTTTTATCCAATCCATATCGTTCAGAATAAAATTCATATGTAGGATCTAGTTCCAAATGAATTCCGTTATCTTTAAATACTCCATAATTCGAATACACTTTAATATTATTGATTCCATAATGTCGAAGAAATAATTCAATATAGTAGGAGCTGCCTGCACTTACGATAACAAATTCTCCATTTAAACTATGAATAAAATCAATAAACTCTTTAATGTACGAATCCATAGGAATTTCTATAATATCCTTATAAATTTGATTTTCATCTTGTCCTATGTTTTGAAAAATTGTACTGATAAATTCAATATTGTTAAATTCTCCTTGTCTCCACCTATTATATAAATTCAATCCTTCTTCCTTCAAATATTTATCAATGATATGCCAGTAAAAATCTTTTTCCGTTATGGTGCCATCAAAATCTGAAATAAATACAAAATCCTTATTCATGTAATCATTCCTTATTTAATTTAAATCATTCAAAATTATTATGCCACATTCCCACAATAATGTCCAAATAAAATATAAAGAAGATCCCTAGTGGAATCTTCTTGGTTTTGAATTATTTGCTTAAATCGATAATAACTGGTTGAAGCTGTTCTCCCTTTAAAGCCTTCTGCACTGTCTTTAGAATTAAGCTCATATCTGACACAATAGAATTCGGCTTCTTTTCATAATTATCCTGACCCATAGGTACAAAATATATATTTTTTGTATTCATTAACATACCGATGTTTTTCATATTCATTCCCAAACCATCATTGGTTGCCAGTGCGATGACAACTGGTTTTTTATTTCGAAGTAAAGTTTTTGCAGACATCAAAACAGCTGTATCTGTTATTGCATTGGCTAATTTGGCAACAGTGTTGCCAGTACATGGAGCAATCACTAATATATCTATCATATTCTTTGGACCTAAGGGTTCTGCTTCAACAATGGTTTTAATGATTTTTTTACCTGTCATTTTTTCTATTTTATCTATATGTTCTTGTGCTTTGCCAAATCTCGTATCGGTTGTATAGGCATTGCCGGACATAATCGGAAACACTTCTGCACCTTCATCGATTAATTTTTGCATCTCCGGCAAAACTGTATCATAAGTACAATAGGATCCGCATAATGCAAATCCGACTCTCACACCTTTTAAACTGCTCATAAAATTACCCCCATCTCGCTATATACGTTGAATATCGTATCACGAATAATTAACGCTGCACTTTCCGGTGCGACTTTACCCGGTAAACTTAGGGCTAAAATAGCCTTGATGCCTAATTCGCTTGCTGCATTATAGTCAACCCCACCGGGCTTTGACGCTAAATCAATGATTAAGCAATCCTTCTTGACCGTTTTTAGCATCTCACGGTCTAAAATGAGAGAAGGAATCGTATTAAAAATAAAATCATAAGAACCTATTTTATCTTTTAAGTCATGAAGATGAAGGGATTGATAGCCATAGCTCTTTATATACGCTAAGTCCTGAGGATTCCTTGCTTCTACCGTAAGGTGTGCATCCAATCCTTTTAACTTATGGGCCAGTACCTTCCCACATCTTCCAAATCCTAAAACAAGACAGTGACTTCCATGAAGTGTAATTTCGCTATTTTCCATTGCATACTGAATTGCCCCTTCAGCAGTTGGAATAGCATTTAGAACCGCTAATTCTTCACGGGCAAGTAAATCTACTACTTTAAAATCATAACGATTTGCAATTCTTTGAATCTCTGGTGTAATTCGTCCTGCCATAAAAACTTTATCTTTTGAAATATGCTTAAACACATCTTCCAGCAAAATTGACTTCTCGTAATATTTAGTATATAAAGTAACGTTTTCCTGCGAACACGGAATTGGTCCAATTACAATATCTGCATTAGACACAACATCGGGAAGGGTTGTTGAAATGATTACGTTTTTTTCGAAATCTATCCCATTAAATCCAAAAACTCTGACTTCATATCCTTCTCTTGCTAAGAAATTGCTTAATTTGATTTGCCGTAAGTCTCCACCTACAACGGCAAATTTTATTTTTTGAAACTTCAATCCCAATCCCTCCTGCTAAAGCCCTATGGGGTTATTGATATTATAGTGTATGATATTTCATCTATATTTGGTGCTAGTCCAGCACTAACCCTTTAATGCCCAAAAAAGCATCAAAAAAAGGTCATATGAACATTTGTGTTCATATGACCTTTTAGATTCCAGTATGTCCGAATCCTCCGTCTTTTCTTTCACTGCTCTCCAGCTCATCGACAGGAATCCATTCTATTTCTTCAATTTTATTGATTACCATTTGGGCAATTCTATCACCCCTTTGAATAATAAAATCCTCATCTCCAAAATTAATCATAATAACTTTTATTTCTCCCCGATAATCTGCATCTATTGTTCCTGGAGTATTTACGAGACTAATTCCATATTTAAGAGCTAATCCGCTTCTCGGTCTGATCTGAGCCTCATATCCCTTAGGCAGTTGGATTTTTATACCTGTCGGAATCAATTTAATCTGACCTTTTTTTAATATTTCCCTGGTTTCTACGCTGGCATACAGATCCATACCTGCAGATTGTTTCGTCATATATTGGGGCAATGGAAGATCTTCAGACCCAGGAACCTGTTTAATTAAAACTTTTACTTTAGTTGACATAATGCTTTAATCTCCTCTAAATTAATGCTATCTAATTTTCCTACAATAGATGCGCTCATATTTGAAAAATCGAATAATTTGTCAATGAGGACTGCTACTCTCTCTTCCGTTACTGCATCAACTTTTTCAATAATTTCATCCGGCGTTCTAACTTTATTTAACATCAATTGAGATCTTCCTATACTGGACATTCGACTATTCGTGCTTTCCAATCCCATAATATAATTGCTTTTTAATTGCTCTTTAGTCTTAGATAAATCATTTGGGGGTATTTTATTTGTTTTAAGGGCTTGAATCTCTTTGATGATTAAATCTAAAACTTCTATTGTCTGAGAAGGATTCATTCCTGCATAAATAGTAAACAGCCCTGTGTCATTATAATTTGTTGGATAAGAATAAACTGAATAAGCCAGACCCCTATCTTCTCGAATCTTTTGAAATAGTCTGGAGCTCATTCCTCCCCCAAGTATTGTATTAAGGGTTATTAAAGTATATACATCTTCAGAATCTGAGGATATGCCTGGAAAACTCAAACAAGCATGGATCTGCTCAATATCTTTCGTCTTGGTTAATATTTGTGCCTTATATTGAGGATAGGTATATTCATAGTCATCTTTTTCATTAAAGTCCCAATTTGAAAACTTTTGCTCAATTTTATCCATCATTTCATCGTAGTCAAAGTTTCCTGCTACTGCAATAACTGTATTCTCAGGACGATATCTCTTATTAAAAAAGTTTTTTAGAGTTTTATGATCAAATGTGGCAATGGTCTCTGTAGTTCCAAGGATAGGCTCTCCTAAAGGATTTTCTTCCCACACAGCCTTTTGCATCAAATCATGTACCAGTTCTTCAGGAGAATCTTCATACATATTAATTTCTTCTAAGATAACTCCTTTTTCCTTTTCAATTTCTTTTTCTTCAAAATTTGAATTTAAAAACATATCGGTCAATATGTCTAACGCCTGATCAATGTGATTGTCCAAAGCCCTAAAATAATAACATGTATATTCTTTAGTCGTATAAGCATTCAGCTGGCCGCCAATTCGATCCATTTCATCCGCTATTTGTTTTGAAGTTCTGTTTTTAGTCCCTTTGAATAACATATGCTCAATAAAATGCGAAATCCCGCTTTCATGGATTCTTTCATGTCTGGAACCATTACGTACCCAAATCCCTAAAGCAATAGACCTTACAAAGGGAAGTTTCTCTGATACAATTGTAACGCCATTGGGCAATTTCTTAAGTCTGAACATAAGATTTCTCCTTTTCTAAGGATTTTTTACTTCATTATAGCCATTTTCTGAAAAACTATCCTCTTAAAACATTAATAATTACAATAAAAGCGTGCAATAGCCGCACGCACGTAGAATGAATCGATTTATCCTTGCATAATGTAGTAAAGATCTCATTTCAAACAAAACATAAACCATGAGGCTATGTTTATGATTCTGTATTCTCTTCTTTTTCAGGCTTAGGCAAAGTATCTTTTCTGGATAAATTAATTCTGCCTTGCTTATCTATTTCAGTTACTTTAACTAAGATTTCGTCACCTATATGAACAACGTCTTCTACATTCTTTACATGTTCATGGGCTAATTTGGAAATATGAACAAGACCTTCTTTTCCAGGAGCAATTTCAACAAAGGCTCCGAAATTCATAATCTTTGTTACTTTTCCTAAATATATTTCACCGGGTTGAATATCCTTTGCAATGCCTTCGATAATTGAGAGAGCTTTCTTTACTTTTTCTGAGTCTACGCCACAAATAAAGATACGTCCATCATCTTCAATATCAATTTTAACTCCTGTTTCTTCAATAATTTTATTGATTGTTTTTCCACGGGGTCCAATGATTTCGCTGATTTTTTCCGGATCAACATTGGTACGAACAATCTGCGGAGCATAAGGAGAAAGTGTTTTTCTAGGCTCTGAAATAGCTTTTAGCATTACTTCATCGAGAATATATGCTCTTGCTCGTTTAGTTTGCTGTAAAGATTTTTCTATAATTTCTTTTGTTAATCCTTGGATCTTTATATCCATTTGGATTGCAGTGATTCCCTTATGGGTTCCAGCAACTTTGAAGTCCATATCTCCAAAGAAATCCTCTAATCCTTGTATATCTGTAAGCAATACAAATTCATCATCATTTTCTCCAGTTACCAGTCCTACAGAAATTCCTGCAACAGGAGCTTTAATCGGCACACCTGCAGCCATTAAGGATAATGTACTTCCACAAACGCTGGCTTGAGAAGTAGAACCATTAGAGCTTAATACTTCAGAAACCAAACGAATTGCATAAGGAAATTCTTCTTCACTAGGTATAACAGGAAGCAATGCTCTTTCTGCCAAAGCGCCGTGACCTATTTCTCTTCTTCCGGGGCCTCTGGAAGGTTTTGTTTCTCCTACAGAGAAGGATGGGAAATTATAATGGTGCATATATCGTTTTGTGTCTTCTAAAGCATCTAATCCGTCTAAAATCTGTACATCTCCCATAGCACCCAAAGTTGTTACTGTTAAAACTTGAGTCTGTCCTCTTTTAAATAATGCGGAACCATGAGTTCTTGGAAGTATGTCAACCTCTGCACTAAGAGATCTAATTTCTTCTAGTGCTCTTCCATCAGGGCGCTTATGTTGTTTTAAAATCATTCTTCGTACGGTTTCTTTTTCGAACTTGTAAATGGCTTCATTAATATAAGCCTCATATTCAGGATGATTTTCAAGGAAATATGCCGTAATTTTTTCTGTAAGCTCCTTGATTTGTTTTTCTCTTTGTTGTTTATCATCAGTAAAAACAGCATTTTCCATTGCTTCATCGCCAATAACTGATTTTACTGTGTTATAAATTTCTTCAGGAATTTCATGTTTTTCATATTCGTGTTTTGGCTTCCCACATTCTGCTTGAATCTCTTCTATAAATTGTACAATTTTTTGATTTTCTTCATGTCCTCTAAAAATAGCTTCAAGCATAACACTTTCTTCTATTTCATCTGCGCCTGCTTCAATCATCATTACTTTGTCCTTCGTAGAAGAAACGGTTAAGGATAATCTGCTTACTTCTCTTTGAGCTGCAGTAGGGTTAATAATGATTTCCCCGTCAATATATCCAACATTGACAGAACCTGTAGGGCCTGCAAATGGAATATCTGAAATAGAAAGGGCAATGGATGAGCCTATCATTGCAGCTATTTCAGGACTGCAGTCTTGGTCAACAGAAAGTACGGTCGCCACAATAGAAACATCATTACGATAATCTTTAGGGAATAATGGTCTAATCGGACGGTCAATAACCCTAGATGTCAAAATTGCTTTTTCTGTGGGTTTCCCTTCTCTCTTAATAAAGCCTCCGGGAATTTTACCAACTGAATACAGTCTTTCTTCATAATCAACACTTAATGGAAAAAAATCTATCCCTTCCCTTGGCTTATCAGAAGCAGTTGCTGTAACTAAAACCACAGTATCTCCATATCTTACAATTGCAGCTCCATTAGCTAATTCTGCTACTTTTCCAATTTCAACGGAAAGTGTACGCCCGGCTAACTCTGTCGAAAATATCTTAGACATATAGTATACTACTCCTTCCTAATTAATCTTATGTATATTTAGTATTAAATATTGATGATATGTTTATGAAAATTATTTTATGAAATATAGTGTAAAATTGCTAAAATAATGGAGCGGATTACTCCGCTCCATACGGTTATTATTTTCTTATGCCTAACTCTTCGATAATAGTACGATATCTTTCGATATCTTTCTTAATAAGATAATTTAATAAACCTCTTCTTTGTCCTACCATTTTAAGAAGACCTCTTCTTGAATGATGGTCTTTCTTATGAGTTCTTAAATGCTCTGTTAAATGATTGATTCTTTCTGTAAGAAGAGCTATTTGAACTTCTGGAGATCCAGTATCACTCTCAGTTCTTCCATATTTTGCGATGATTTCTTGTTTTCTTACCTTATCCATTAAAATAATCCTCCTTTATTTTTTAACCCCTTTTGCTAAGAACAGGTCGGAGTTACCTAAATCCGAGCAAAGGTTATTTTACAAAAAGTATTATACCATTCTACATCTTTAATGTAAACTGTATTTATAAATTTCATAATAAAACAATTAAATTTATTAAAAATCAGCAAAATATGATTTTGCTAAATCCACATCTTTTCTCACTTGTTTAGTGAGTTCTTCAAAATTTGAAAATTTTTGCTCACTACGAATCCACTGGTAAAACTCTATTTCTACCTCTTGATTATATAAATTCTCATCAAAATCTATAATATAAGTCTCAATAACTTTATTTTTTCCATTTACAGTAGGATTGTAACCAATATTTGTAACACTATTATAATATTGATCTTTCCATTTTGTTCGAGTTATATACACTCCATTTGGGGGGTATAATCGATCTTCTTGCGTTGCAATATTAGCTGTAGGAAATCCTAGAGTATTTCCTAATTTTTTTCCTTCCAAAACCTTTCCCATAATGATATAGGGCACCTTTAGTAATTCATTGACTTTATTAATATTGCCTTTGGCTAATTCTGCTCTCACTCTGGTACTGCTGACAACTTCACCTTGATATAAAACAGGAGTTATTTCTATAACCGTTAGTCCCCATTCTTTTTCTCTTTCTTTTAAAAACTGAACATTACCTTGTTGTTTTCTGCCAAATTTATTATTGGAACCAATAACAATAACTTTAGTTTTAAGCTGTTTAATAAGAATTTCTTCAACAAATTCTTCCGCAGAAACATCTGCAAATTCTTTTGTAAAAGGATACTCTATATAGACGTCAATTCCCATTTGTTCTAGTCTGTGTTTTTTCTCAGATCTTGAGAAAATCATTTTTAATGACTGGGCTTTTTGTAGTACTGTTTGAGGATGGGGATAAAATGAAAAAACAATAGATTGATAGTTTTTATCTTTACTAACGGTTTTAACAGTTTCTATTAATTTTCTATGTCCTAAATGAATTCCATCAAAATTTCCTAATGTTACAACACTAGGAGTATTTTGAGAAATATTTAAATTTGATATATATTTCATTATAAAACCCCTTACAAAAATAGTTTCAGCGGTTTTAGGTATGATTCTGCACCTTCAATTACAACTTTATAAAGACCGATAAAACTTCCACGATAATTGTATACTTTAATAATATCTTGATCTTTTATTTCCTTCATATTACTGTTGATATAAGAAAAATAAATTCTATTGCCGTTGATCAAAGCCTTTTCACCGTTTTCTTTTATGGTTACGGAAGGATAGTCCTGGAACAATTCATCTATATTTGTAATAATGGTATCGAGCTTTTGTTGATCAATCAATTCCTTTAATTGATCTAATTTTATACTATTATTAAGATTAAAAATTCCAACTTCTGTTCTTATTAAACTGCCCATATGAGCTCCGCAGCCTAATAGATCACCAATGTCTGCACATAAAGTTCTAATGTAAGTGCCTTTTGAACATAGAATATCTAACTCAATCTGATCTGGAGGCATAAAGGAAGTAATCTTTATGTCATAGATATACACTTTTCTTGCTTTTCGTTCAACGGTTTTCCCTTGCCTTGCCAACTCATATAATTTCTTTCCATTCACTTTTATGGCAGAATACATAGGGGGAACTTGTTCGTATTTCCCAATAAAGGAGTTAACAATCTTTTCAATTTTATTTTTATCAAAATTAACTGGTTTTGTCTCAATAATATCTCCCACAGCATCTTGTGTTGTTGTAGTAGTACCCAACTTAGCAATTGCTAGATATCTTTTTTTCTGATCTGTTAAAAATTCTACAGCTTTAGTAGCTTTCCCTATACAGATAGGAAGAACGCCTTCTGCTTCAGGATCAAGAGTTCCTGTGTGACCTACTCTTTTTTGATGAAGCATTTTGCGGATAACAGCTACTACATCATGGGATGTGTATCCTTTTTCTTTATAGATATTTAAAATTCCATTCAATTTTATTTCTCCCTAAAACAATTCTTTTTGAACTATATCCAGAATTTTTTTCTTAGCATCAATTAAGTCAGTATTCAAAGAACATCCAGCGGCTTTCTTATGGCCTCCTCCTTGAAAGATCTGTGCAATTTTGCAAACATCTTTATCCCCGGAAGCTCTAAAACTTACTTTTACTTCATTGCTGTTCTTTTCATAGAGAAGAATAGCAACCAAAACACCTTCTATATTCTTCATAGAAGAAATAATCCCTTCTGTATCGTTAACGGATGCCCCTACTTCTTCCATTTCTTTCTTGCTTAAATCGCATACACACAACTGCTTGTCTTGCAGCAGCTCCATTTTATTAAGTGCCAAGCCCAACAATTTTGCAGATTCAATCGAACGAGAATAGAATAATCTGTCCATAATATCTGAAAACTCTATATTATATTTTATTAAATCAGAAATGATTTGATGGGTTAAGGCAGTTGTATTGCTATGCTTAAAGCCTCCCGTATCAAAGACAATGCCAGTATAAAGGGAAGCTGCTATTTCATCATCTATATTGATTTCAGATTGTTTAATGATTTTATATATGATCTCACAAGTTGAAGAAGCCTCCGAATCAACATAATTATAATCTCCATAATTAGGATTACTAATATGGTGATCTATATTTATGGTCAATGGGGCCTTCTCAAAATACTCTGCATATGCCCCAAGCCTTTGCAAATCTCCACAATCCAATGCAACAAAAAGCTCTAAAGGCTCATCAGCCGGATATGTGTTATAGATGTATTGCCTGCCCGGTAAAAAATTGTATTTCTCCAGATATTCTTCCATAAGAATAATAGGCTTCTTATTTATTTTTGCAAGTGCCAAGGCTAAGGCAGTACATGCCCCGATGGCATCTCCATCAGGGCTAATATGGGCTGCTAAAGCAATGTGAGTGTATTTCTTCAATGATTGAATAATATCGAAAGCATTCATTGAGAGTCATCCTCTGTATTTGAATTTACATCATGTATAAGCTTTGAGAGGCGAATGCCATATTCAATTGAATCATCCATTTTAAAGATTAACTCAGGAGTATTACGTAAATTAATTCTTCTTGCAATTTCTCGACGAATAAATCCGCTGGCACTTTTTAAGCCATCGATTACTCCTTGTTTCTGTTCCTCGTCTCCCATTATGCTAATATATATCTTACAGTATTTTAAGTCGTTGGTTGTATCTACGTTAAGAACACTAACCATCGTCTGATTAATCCTAGGATCTTTTAAGTCCTGTCGAATGATATCGCTTAATTCCTTTTTAATCTCTTCATTTATTCTTATCATTCTTGATCCTTTTGCCAATTTTATCACCTACGTTCTTGGTATTTCTTCCATTACAAATGCTTCAACAATGTCGCCTTCCTTGATGTCATTATACTTTTCAAAGGTTAATCCGCACTCATATCCGGTATTTACTTCTTTTACATCATCTTTAAATCTCTTTAAAGAACTTAATTGTCCTTCATATACAACAATGCCATTTCTAATAATACGTACTTTTGCATTTCTAACAAATTTTCCGTCTTGGACATATGCACCGCCTATTGTTCCCACACCTGACACCTTAAAGGTTTGTCGAATTTCTGCATGACCGATTACTTTTTCTTGGAATTCCGGATCAAGCATACCTTTCATTGCAGCTTCTATATCTTCGATTGCATTATAAATAATACGATATAATCGAATATCTACTTTTTCTGTCTCAGCAACAGACTTAGCTCCAGCTTCAGGTCGAACATTGAATCCAATAATAATTGCATTGGAAGCAGAGGCTAGCATAACATCGGACTCGGTAATGGCTCCAACTCCGCCATGAATAGTATGAATTCTTACTTCGTCATTAGATAAACGCTCTAAGCTTTGTTTTACAGCCTCTACAGAACCTTGCACATCGGCTTTAACAACAATATTGAGTTGCTTTACATTTCCAGACTGTATCTGACTGAATAAATCGTCGAGAGAAACTTTATTAGGTGTTGCTCTTAAAGATTGTTCTCTATTTCTTTCAGCCAGTATTTGTGCATAATGACGAGCTTGTTTATCACTTTCAGCTACATAGAAACTGTCACCTGCTGCAGGAACCTCTGACAAGCCAAGAATTTCAACAGGTGTAGATGGCCCTGCTTTTTTAACACGGCGGCCTTTATCATCCATCATCGCACGAATTCTTCCATAAGCTGAACCTGCAACAATAGGATCTCCCACTTTAAGCGTACCGCTTTGAACAAGCACTGTGGCTACCGGACCTCTGCCTTTATCCAGCTGAGCTTCAATAATGGTACCTCTTGCACGTTTATTGGGATTAGCCTTTAATTCTGCCATTTCTGCTACAAGTAGAACCATTTCCAATAAAGTATCTAAATTCGTTTTTGCAATGGCTGAAACAGGAACACAAATTGTATCTCCGCCCCATTCTTCCACAAGAAGTCCATGGTCAGCCAACTCTTGCTTTACTCGATCAGGATTTGCACTTGGCTTATCTATTTTGTTAACCGCTACAATAATTTGAACATTAGCTGCTTTAGCATGATTAATTGCTTCGATCGTTTGCGGCATTACACCATCATCTGCAGCAACAACCAATATGGCAATATCGGTTACTTGCGCTCCGCGCATTCTCATAGCAGTAAAAGCTTCATGCCCTGGAGTATCCAGGAAAGTGATTTTCTTTCCATTAATCTCTACTGTTGAAGCCCCGATATGCTGAGTAATTCCTCCAGCTTCTTTAGCTGTAACATTACTTTCTCTAATCGCATCTAAAAGAGATGTCTTTCCATGGTCAACATGACCCATAACAACAACTACAGGAGGTCTTTCCACAAGATCTTCTGGATTATCTGGTTCCTCTTCAAACATTTTTTCCTCTAATACTTCTTCCGCTTCTTCTTCCAGTAAGATGCCATATTCTTCAGCAACCTGTGAAGCTGTATCAAAATCAATTTCTTGATTAATAGCTGCCATAACCCCTTTCATCATAAGAAATTTTATGACTTCTGAAGGAGCTTTTCCTAATTTTTCAGCAAGGGTTTGAACAGTTATTTTATTCGGAATTTGAATCACTTGAATATCATCACTGTGCTCAACGGAATCTTGTTTTACTTCTTGTTTTACTTCTTCTTTCATACCTTTGTCCTTTTGATTTTTTGCCTTTTTATTTGAGTCATTCATCTTTTTTGTAGATTGCTCTTGTTTAGCAACTATATTAGCATCTTCTTCAACTTTTTCTTCTGGTATTTCTGTACTTTCGGATTCTTGTTTATCATTTGAATAATAGTCGACGATTAATTGTGCTTCGTCATCCTCTAACGTACTCATATGACTATGTACTTCCACTCCGAATTCCTTTAGTTTTTTAATAAGTTCTTTACTACTTATGTTTAACTGTTTTGCAATTTCATATACTCTAATTTTTGACAAATAGCCCACCTCCAATATTTCATACTTCTTCATTCTCTAGCAATTGCTTTAGCTTACGATAAAAATTTTCATCTATGACAGCTAAAGAAGCTCGCTGATCTTTTCCTATCGTATGTCCTAACTGTTCTTTTGAACCCAATTCATAGAGAGGGATATTCCTAAACTTACATTTATCTTTGAACAGCTTTTTTGTATTACTAGATGCATCTTTAGCAATAATGATCATTTTTGCCTTTCCGGTCTTGATTGCCTGTTCGCATTGAAATTCTCCAGATAAAAGCTTTCCTGCTTTCTGACATAAACTTAACATAAAAAAAATCGGATTATTCATTTTTATCTTTCAGCTCACTTTTCAATGCTTCATATATTTCACTGGGAACTGCCACCTTAAAAGATCTCTCTAAGCCTTTAGATTTTTGAGCTTTTAATAAACATTCTTCCGTAGGACAAATATAAGCTCCCCGTCCAGGCTTTTTCCCTGTAAAATCCAAAGAAAATTCACCTTCATTATTTCTTACAACTCTTATGAGTTCTTTTTTATTTTTCATTTCCTGGCAGCCAGTACATTTTCTAAGAGGAATTTTTCTTGTTTTCATATTTTCACTCCTCTCCAACTAAATTATTCTATTCGAATTATTCTAAATTCTGTTCGTCTTCTTTCTTTTCCTCGATAAATCCTATTTTTTTAGCCTGTGATTCACTTTTAATATCAATTCTCCAGCCTGTTAACTTTGCTGCTAATCTAGCATTTTGGCCTTCTTTTCCAATCGCCAGGGATAATTGATAATCCGGTACCACTACTTTGGTACTTTTATCTTCTTCATTAACAGATACTTCTAAAACCTTGGAAGGACTTAATGCCGCAGCAATGTATTCTTTTGGATCTTCACTCCATTGAATAATGTCTATTTTTTCTCCTCTAAGTTCATTGACAATAACATTTACCCGTTGACCGTTTTGTCCTACACAAGCTCCTACAGGATCTACTTCTGGGTCTTTAGAATAAACTGACATTTTCGTTCTTGAACCGGCTTCCCTTGCAATGCTTTTAATTTCAACTATTCCTTCGTATACCTCTGGTACCTCTTGTTCAAATAATCTCTTCACAAGTTCCGGATGGGTTCTCGATACGTTGATCTGAGGTCCTTTGGTTGTTTGCTTAACTTCTAAAACATAAACTTTGATACGAGAGTTAAAATTATATTCTTCTCCAACAATTTGTTCATTTGGAGGAAGAATCGCTTCTGTTTTACCTAAATTAATGATGACATTTTTTCTTTCTTTTCTTTGAATAATGCCCGTGATAATATCTTTTTCTTTTGTGATATATTGATTATATATAATTTCTCGTTCCGCTTCTCTTATTCTCTGAACAACAACTTGTTTTGCAGTTTGAGCTGCAATTCTTCCAAAGTTCTTAGGAGTTACTTCTATATCTACAATATCTCCAATTTCATAATTCACTTTTATCTTTTTTGCATCTTCCAGTGAAATTTCTAACGCATCGTTTTCAACTTCCTCAACAACTGTTTTTTGAGCGTAAACGGATACATCACCATTTTCTCTGTCGATGATCACCTTAATGTTTTGAGATGTACCAAAATTCTTTTTACACGCTGATACCAATGATGTTTCAATTGCCTCAATAAGCAATTCTTTATCAATTCCTTTTTCTTTTGCTAGCTGCTCTAATGCACCGATGAATTCGGCGTTCATCTTATTTACCTCCTCATTTAACATAAATATATCAGAATAAAATGGCCAATCGTATAATGGCAATGTCATTTCTTGAAAAAGATAATGTATTATTGTCTTCATCTATAATTGTGACAATATTATCTTTCAGTCCCACCAATTCGCCTCTATATTCTTTCTTTTTATTAAAAGGTTTATAAAGCTTTATATCTACAATTTCTCCTTTAAAACGTTCAAAATCAGAATCTTTTTTTAAAGGACGATCTAAGCCTGGAGAACTAACTTCTAAAATATAAGGATTTTCGATAGGATCTTCTTCATCTAATTTTGCTTCTAATGTTCTTGACACTAATTCACAATCGTCAATCGTAACTCCTCCTTCCTTATCGATGAAAGCTCTAAGATACCAGTTGGTTCCTTCTTTTACATACTCCAAATCTACTAATTCGAAATTATATTTTTCCATAATAGGTTCAAGATAAGATTGTACAAGCTGTTCAATCCTATGTTTAGACATATAATCATCCTTTCTTATTTCTTTCCCTCTATAATGATTGAAAACCCAATTATGTATCAAATCATGAAGCATAATAGTATTAATTGACTTAATACTATAATATATCCTTTTTATATAGTCTTCAAAAAAAGGTAATTTCCTATTCATTTGTTTCGCTTCACAAGCCTTTTACCTTATTACAATAGAAAGAGTGGGTTGCAACCCACTCTTTACAGTAAAATGCTTATTTGATATCCGTTACAAAGAATTATATCATTACTGATAAACAAATGCAAGGGAAAAACTCCTTGTATTTACAACATCTTACCTTATAGCTTATCAATTTCTTGAAGCAATGCTTCTAATAATTGATCTTCAGGTACTTTTTTAATAATTTCGCCTTTCTTGAAAATAAGGCCTACTCCTTTTCCTCCTGCTATGCCTATATCTGCTTCTCTGGCTTCACCTGGGCCGTTTACTACACATCCCATCACTGCAACCTTGATGTTTTTGTCCATGTCCATACATTTTTTTTCAACTTCATTAGCAAGAGTAATCAAATCTATTTCTGTTCTTCCGCAGGTAGGACAAGATATAAATTCTACTCCAAAAGATCTTAAACCGAGCGCTTTAAGTATTTCTTTTGCACATCTAACTTCTTCGATAGGATCACCCGTCAGCGATACTCTGATCGTGTCTCCTATTCCTCTGGACAAAATTGCCCCAATACCTACTGCAGATTTTATGGTACCGCTTCTTATTGTTCCTGCTTCTGTTATTCCCACATGGAGAGGATAATCCATTGCACTGGAAAATTCTTCGTAAGCTCTTAAGGACAATAAAACATTGGATGCTTTAATAGACACAACAATATCATAAAAATCAAGTTCTTCTAAAATATAAATATGTTTTTGAGCACTTTCTACCAAAGCTTTTGGGGTAACACCGCCATGTTTCTCCAGTAAAACCTTCTCCAAGGATCCCGCATTTACTCCGATTCTAATTGGTATTCCCCGTTCTTTTGCTGCTTTAACGACTTCTTTAACTTTCTCTTTTCCTCCAATATTGCCGGGATTAATTCGTAACTTATCAATACCGTTTTGTATGCAAGTTAAGGCCAATCTATAATCAAAATGAATATCTGCAACCAAAGGTATATGAATTTGTTTTTTTATTTCACGGATTGCATTAGCTGCGTCCATATCAGGAACAGCTACACGAATAATCTCACAGCCTACTTTTTCTAATGCATGAATTTGCTTTACAGTTTCAATAACATTTCTGGTGTCTGTATTACACATGGATTGTATAACTATGGGATGTTCCCCTCCGATTGGGACATTTCCTATATAAACAGTCCTTGTTGGTTTGCGGTATAAAGAGTCAGCGTTCAATTTTAAGCCTCCTAATAGCTAATGCGCTATAATTCTAATTACATCATTATACAATACAAAAACCATTAATACCATCAATAATGCAAACCCTATAAAATGTATTATACCTTCTTTTTCAACAGCAATAGGCTTACCTCTTAAAGCCTCAATGATTAAAAATACTAATCTGCCTCCATCCAGTGCAGGAACAGGCAGTAAATTCATAACGCCTAAGTTCGCACTGATTATGGCTGCAAAATATAATACATTTTGAATCGCAATATAGAAACTTGTTTTTAATCCGGACTCATAACTTTCTCCTATAATCTGAATAACGCCAACAGGGCCTGCAATCTGATCTCTGCTTACTTGTCCTGTAACAATTTGTATAAATCCAATTATTACTTGTTTTACAAGAAAGATCACCTGCCAAAAACTCTGACCCAAAATTTCAAATAAACTTGCTTCACCCTGATCTTTAGCTTCAAAACTAATACCTAAAAATCCCTGATTGGTATTTTCATCAATCACAGGCGTAATTACTTTCGTAATTTTTTCTCCATTTCTGGAAGCAACGATTTCTATTGGATTATCGCGAGTTTGACTGAGTATTAAACTGATTTCTTGTCTTATGTGAATTTTCTGTCCATCAAGAGAAATAATTTTATCCCCTGGCTGAAAACCGGAATTTGCAGCCGGAGTATCTGGTAATACATGATCTATTATAGTTGTGATATATCCGTTGGATCCTACAAGCCAGGCAATAATTGAGAAAGCTAAAACCAGATTCATAAAGGAACCTGCAAATATAACTGCAATACGCGTTCCAACTGATTTGTTGGTAAAAGAACGTTTGTCTTCTGAAGCAGAATCCTCTCCCAGCATCTTACAAAATCCTCCCATTGGAAGGAGGCGAATTGAATAGAGAGTTTCTCCATATTGCTTACTAATAAGCTTAGGTCCCATTCCAATGGCGAATTCTTCAACTTTTACGCCGCTTTTTTTAGCAACAATATAATGCCCAAATTCATGAACCAAAACGATTGCCCCAAATACTATAAGTGCAATTAAAATTGTCACTTATATCACCGCCCTTTCGTAAATTCTCTCGCCCATTGATCTGCATCCAAGATATCCGATAATGTTGGATTCATTATTGTATTATGTGCTTCCATAGCTTTTTCAATCATTAAAGGAATATCCAAAAACTGAATTTCTTTTGTTAAGAACCGCTCTACTGCTATTTCATTCGCTGCATTCAATACCGCAGGCATAGAGCCGCCAATGGCAAGAGCATCATAGGCTAGCTGTAAACACTTAAAAATAGACAAATCAGGTTGTTCAAAGGAAAATACATTTCTTTTGGTAAAATCAACTTTTGGCCAATTATTTTTATAGCGCTTTGGAAAAGTTAAGGCATATTGAATGGGTACCCTCATATCCGGTTCACCGATCTGCGCCATAATAGAGCCATCTTCAAATTCGACCATAGAATGGATCATGCTTTGTGGATGAACTACCACCTCAATTTGTTTGGCTTCAACATTAAACAACCATTTTGCTTCAATAACTTCCAATCCTTTATTCATCATTGTAGAAGAATCCACAGTGATTTTAGCACCCATTGACCAATTTGGATGTTTTAGGGCATCTTCAACGGTTACACTTTGAAGATCTGCTAATGATTTGCCTCTAAATGGTCCACCGGAGGCAGTTAAAATAATTCTATGAATGGAATTTTGCTTATTCCCTTGTAAACATTGAAATATTGCAGAATGCTCACTATCTACAGGAAGAATACTAACGTCGTTTTTCTTAGCTTCTTCCATAATGATTTGTCCTGCAGTAACAAGAGTTTCTTTATTGGCTAAAGCGATATTCTTTTTTCTTTTTATCGCTTCAAAAGTCGGTATGAGTCCAATCGTTCCTACTACAGATGTAACAACTGTATCAATCTCTTCCATAGTAGATATTTCTATTAATCCATCAATCCCAGTTAAAACTTCAACAGAACCATTTAATCTTTTTTTTAACTCATATGCCTTTTTTTCATCCATAACGGCTACTTTTTTCGGATGAAATTCATGAATTTGTTGCTCAAGCAGCTCAATATTTTGGTTAGTTGATAACCCACATACCTTTATATCCTTCAGATTTCTAATGACGTCTAAAGTCTGCGTACCTATAGAGCCTGTTGAGCCTAATATTGAAATTTTTCTCAAAATATTCACCTCGTTTATCATTCAAGCAACTTCCTCATAAGTAGTTAATAAACTTCAAGGAATCTTGTGTAAAAGCCTTAGAAAATCAAATTGAGTACAATTATAGAATAATATACTAATGGTGCAGTGAAAAGTATGCTATCAAATCTATCTAATACGCCTCCATGCCCAGGAAACAAATTGCCGTAGTCTTTTATATTGACATATCTTTTGACTGAAGATGCTGTCAAATCGCCTAATTGTGATACAATCGCCCCAGTACCTCCTATTATAGAACAAATCGCTGGGAAATATATAATCGGAATTTCTGTAATATATGTAACAATGATGCCGTATATAAGTGATAAAAGTGATCCACCTACAATTCCGCCTAAGGCACCTTCTACAGTTTTTTTAGGGCTTAACTGAGGACAGAGCTTATGCTTTCCAATTGTGATGCCGGTAAAATATGCTAATGTGTCACTTCCCCAAGCGCTGATAAATATTAACCAGACAAAATATTCTCCATATTCAAGATTACGAACTTTTTGAACATAAAAAAATAAAATGCAAACATAAAAAAAGCCTATAAATGTAACGGCTACATCTATAATATTATATTTTTGATGAAAAAATATAATACTTAAAAGTAATGTAAATAAAAAACACATAAAAAATACAAAATACCACTCATCATAAGGAAACACAAAAAATGTAAAAAGCATAGTGTAAATATACCCAATATATTTTATAGGATGAGCTTTCTTCTCCATCACCGTATAAAATTCATATAAACCTACTAAAGTCATAACTCCGATTGCAAGTTTTAGAATCCATCCACCCGATAAAACTATTCCTAGTAACAGTGGAATTCCAAAAACCGCTGTTATAATACGCAAACGCAATAAAATCTCCTCCGAACCTTATATTAATCCAAAACGACGGTTTCTATTTTGGAATTCGTAAATTGCTTTATAAAGATCGTTTTCATCAAAATCCGGCCATAGCTTGTCACAAAAATATAGCTCACTGTACGCTATTTGCCATAATAAAAAATTGCTAAGTCTTTGTTCACCGCTGGTACGAATCAAAAGATCAGGATCAGGAATACTTCCTGTGTCTAAATACATAGAAAAAGTACTCTGATTAATAGAATCAATACTTAGTTTAGATTCTAAAATATCTTGCCCCATTCTTTTTATCGCACGGATCATTTCATCACGGCTTCCATAATTCAAAGCAATATGTAAATTTAACCCGTTTTTCTTGGAAGTCTTCATTTCCAGTTCACGAATTTGATCTTGAATGTCTTCATCTAGTTTAGTTTTATCTCCTAAAATATCAATCTTTATGTTGTTTTTGTCTGAATCCCGTAAGTATTTTTTTAAATAATTTCTAAGTAAATTCATTAAACTTTCTACTTCATCTTTGGGCCTTTGCCAGTTCTCAGTAGAAAAAGCATATACCGTTAAATGGGGTATCCCTAAAGCATCTGCTGCGTTTAATACTTTTTCTAAGGCCTTTGATCCCGCTTGATGACCATGGGTTCTTGATTTTTTTCTGTTTTTAGCCCAACGTCCATTTCCGTCCATTATGATTGCTATATGTTTTGGCAGACTATCTAAGTCAATCATCTGTTTATAATAACTTCCGTCCATCCTGACCTCCATAACGAATAAATTAACAAATACCCCTCCAGAGAAGGGGCATATGTAATAATTCTATACTGCAAGGATATCTTTACTTTTAAGTTCAACACGTTTATCTATGTCATTAATAAAACGATCTGTCATTTTTTGAATGTCTTCTTCGCAATCCTTTAAATCATCTTCAGTAATTTCTCCATTTTTTTGAACTTTTTTAAAGTGTTCAAGGGCGTCTCTGCGGATGTTTCTAATTGCCACTTTTGCTTCTTCACCTTTTTTCTTCACTTCTTTTGTGAGCTGTTTTCTTCTTTCCTCTGTCAGTTCAGGGAAGATCAATCTAATAACTTTTCCATCATTGTTAGGATTGATTCCAATATCCGATGTCATAATAGCTTTTTCAATTTCTTTTAGTAAAGAATTATCCCAAGGTTGAATTTGGATGATTCTAGCTTCTGGTACAGTAATATTTCCAACCTGTTGAAGCGGTGTTTGAACACCATAATAGTTTACAGTAATTTTATCAAGTATATGAGGATTAGCCCGTCCCGCACGAATAGTATTGAATTCCTCTTCCAATGTACTAATCGTTTTCTTCATTTTCTTTTCATAAACTTCATATGCTTTAGCATCCATAGTATTTCCCCCTTAATTTGTTATTAATGTGCCTATATTTTCACCAGAAACTGCCTTAATTATACTGTTGTCCGTATTAAGCCCAAAAACAAGTATGGGTAATTTTTGCTCCATGCAAAGACTTGCTGCCGTTCCATCGATGACTTTTAGATCCTTATCCAAAATTTCTTTGCAGGTTATTTGATCAATTTTCTTTGCAGCGGGGTTTAATTTAGGATCTGAATCATATACTCCATCAATATTCTTTGCAAATAAAAGAGCATCTACTTCTATTTCACATCCTCTTAATGCGGCTCCTGTATCAGTTGAAAAGAAAGGATGCCCTGTCCCGCCGGCAAAAAAGACGATTGTATTATTGGTTATGTAATGAATAGCACTTTCTTTTGTAAACACTTCTGTCATAGTACCTATCTGAAATGGGGTCTGAACAACTGCATTTAAGCCTTGCGATCTGCATATTTCCGCAGTATACAAAGCATTCATAACAGTAGCAAGCATCCCTATTTGGTCTGCTTTCGTTCTGTCCATTTCTTCACTGCTTCTGCCTCTCCAAAAGTTTCCGCCTCCAATAACAACAGCAATTTCTGTTCCTTGCTCAACCAATTTCTTTAATTGCCCAACTACAGACATTACTGTATCGAAGTCAAAACCAATACCTTTGGAACCAGCTAGGGCTTCACCGCTTAATTTAATTAAGATACGTTTAAATTTTGTCATAGGATTTTTCCTCCGCTATTAATGTATCATATTTTTTAATATTATTCCATATAAATTGTAAATTTTATATCCAAATATTAAGTAAAAACGTTTTTTACAAAAAAATTTATATTCATCCATAGAAAAGGGGAAACACATTGTGCCCCCCCAACTCTACTAATAAAATTATAAATTCATTTGTTTTGCAACTTCTTCTGCAAAGTTTTCTTCTTTCTTTTCTAAACCTTCGCCGGTTTCAAAACGAGCAAATGCTTTAATGGTGATATCTGTTCCAACTTCTTTTGAAACACTTTCTAAATATTTAGCAACAGTCATATCTGGATCTTTAATGAATTGTTGGTCTACTAAGCACATTTCTTTTAAGTTCTTTGTTAAACGACCTTCTATCATTTTCTCAACAATATTAGCTGGTTTACCTTCATTTAGAGCTTGTTGCTTTAAAATTTCTCTTTCTTTTTCAATAAAGTCAGCAGGAATTTCATCCCTTGTTATATATTGAGGATTAGCTGCAGCAATTTGCATCGCAACATCTTTAGCAGCTTCTTTTACTTTATCAGAAGTATCTTGGCTGCTTAATTCAACTAATACACCAATTCTTCCGCCACCATGAATATAAGATACGATTACTCCAGCTTCAGTTTCAAATTTTACAAAACGTCTAATATTCAAATTTTCACCGATAACAGAGATTTTTTCTGTTAATACTTCTTCTATAGTCTTAGAAGGATCTAAAATCCATGCTTCTTTCTTAAAGTCTTCAATAGAAGTTGTTTTTGTTATTGCAGCTTGTTTAGCAACTTGAGCAGCGAATGTTTTAAATTCTTCATTTTTAGCAACGAAATCTGTTTCACTGTTTACTTCTACTAATGTTCCAACTTTTCCATCTTCTGAAATATAGGTTACAACCAAACCTTCAGCAGCAATTCGTCCTGCTTTTTTAGCAGCTTTTGCTAATCCTTTTTCTCTCAAAAGTTCTACAGCTTTATCCATATCACCATTTGCTTCAGATAATGCTTTTTTACAATCCATCATTCCTGCGCCAGTCATTTCTCTTAATTCTTTTACCATTGTAGCTGTAATTGCCATAATTTGTACCCTCCAATAAAATTTTTTTATCATATAATGTATAGTCTGTAATTTTTATGTCTTTATTCACTGTATATAAAAGGCTTCAACCTAATAACAGGCTGAAGCCTAAAGGCTTATGACTTTATTCCTCTTCGGCAGTAACGGTATCTTGTACCCCTTGTTTTACTTCAATAACTGCATCAGCCATTTTTCCAACAATTAATTTAACTGCTCTAATTGCATCGTCATTACCTGGGATTACATAGTCTACTTCTTCTGGGTCACAGTTTGTATCAACGATTGCAATAATTGGAATACCCAAAATATGAGCTTCTTGGATAGCAATTCTTTCTTTTCTTGGATCAACTATAAAGATTAAGTCTGGAAGTTGAGTCATTTCTTTGATTCCGCCCACATTATTTTCAAGTTTTTCTTTTTCGTGGCGAAGTTTGATTACTTCTTTCTTTGGAAGCAAATCAAATGTTCCATTTTGCTCCATTTCTTCTAATTGTTTTAATCTGTCAATTCTTGAACGAATGGTTTTAAAGTTGGTAAGCATTCCACCTAACCATCTTTGATTTACATAGAACATTCCACAACGTTCAGCTTCTTCTTTGATAGAATCTTGAGCTTGTTTTTTTGTTCCTACAAAAAGCACATTTCCGCCTTCTTCAACAACATTACGAACTACTTGATAAGCTTCTTCAACTTTCTTTACTGTTTTTTGAAGGTCAATAATATAAATTCCGTTTCTTTCAGTAAAGATATACTCTGCCATTTTAGGGTTCCAACGTCTTGTTTGATGTCCAAAATGAACCCCTGCTTCTAATAATTGTTTCATTGAAATAACACTCATTACAATTTCCTCCTATTTTTGGTTTTACCTCCGAATTCGTCATCTTTCCGCAAGACCCATTGGGCACCATAGCGAAAAATCCGAATCGTGTGTGTTTTATTTTCACATGGAAGTATAGCATATTCTTCTAAGTTAATCAATATTTTTATTTCTTTTAATACTATAATTTTAGATATCTAAATTGCAATATTAAATGCAACAAATTTTGAAACCATATGATATTTAGAAGCAATTGCCTGTGGTTGTCAAGGGCGGAGCGAAGTGGAGTTCATTT
>JGI24712J26585_10000122_pt1 | contig 61292 bp, 41 predicted proteins | sample BioPla3DNA2_FD_26585 | JGI IMG/M metagenome (IMG submission 26585) | reverse complement strand
CGGGGTTGGGGCGGCGAGCCCCAACCCGAGCCTAAAGCCGCGACGATTCGGCAACAAGCCGAATCAATCTCCCGAGGAGAACAAGCGCACGGAAAGGCCGACGTAGCGACTGTCGTTGTAGTACGAGTGCGCGTAGCGGCTGTAGAAGAACATGTTCCACGAGAGGATGCTGCTGTCCTGCGATGACGACCAGAAGTAGCCGTACGTGTCAACGTTGCCGAGCGAACCCGAATAGAAATAGCCGCTGGCGGGGAAGTGGCGGGTCACGTCGTTATCGCCGTTGGCGTTCCAAAACGCCGGTTTCGCGATATCCTCCACGGTCACGCCCGTTTGCCCCTTCAGGCTACGCGAGGTTACCTTCATATGGGTGTTGTCCCCGTTCTCGATGTACTCGTACCTCCAGGCGGAGACCATATCGGTGCCCTTGTAACGGAGCGCGTAAGAGACGCCGCTTACCCCGGTGCGAAAGTCGCTCGTCATCGTGATGCTCGTGCCCTGTACCGTCACGGTCTCGCTGATATCGTCATGGGACTCCGTGTTTGTGAAATGAACATGCATCATGTTTTGCGGCACGATAGAGCGCCACTCCTCGATACTCGGCAGGTGGTACTGCTTGCCGCCGATGGTGATATTTGTGAATTGAGCAACGGCATCGTCGAAGGTGAAGTAACCGCTCTCGGTGCAGTCGGTCAGGCTCGTTACGAAACCGTCACCCGCCGGGTTCACGTTGTACTCGGCAACGAGACTGAGCGGGTTGGGGATATCTCCCGGGGGTGTGTAGGGGTTATCTCCGCTATCCCGTAGCGGCCAGTTTCTGTCGGTGGCTACTGCCGCCTGCGCGGCGGTGATAACGTTCTGCTCGGTATCGGGATTCACGGCGATTACCCAGAATTTTCCTTCTTCTTTACCGTTACGGTCGGGCAGGCTGTTGACCAGCGCGGTCATATTGTCGCCGGATATTTTATTGTTATAGCAGATCAGCCATTCCAACTCTTTATTTTTGCTTACATTAAGCGTGGTGAGTTGGTTGTTGTTGCACCGCAGCATCGTCAACGCGGTATTTTTGCTTACATCAAGCGTGGCGAGTTTGTTCCAGAAGCACTGCAGTCTCGTCAACGCGGTATTTTTGCTTACATCAAGCGTGGCGAGTTGGTTGTCGTAGCACTCCAGCAACGTTAGCTGCGTGTTTTTGGTTACATCCAATGCTTGGAGCTGGTTTTCAAAGCACCACAGATCCTTTAGCTGTGTGTTTTTGGTTACATCCAATGCTTGGAACTGGTTGCTACCGCAGTACAGCCACGTTAGCTGCGTGTTTTTGGTTACATCCAATGCTTGGAGCTGGTTGTAACAGCAGTCCAGCCATGTTAGCTGTGTGTTTTTGGTTATATCCAATGCTTGGAGCTGGTTGTGACGGCAGTTCAGCTTCGTCACCTTTCCGTAAATGGTTACGGTTTGCGCGCCCAAGGTGTATGCTAGAGTTTGGTCAAACTCGGTAACCTCCTCGCCGGCATCTTTGGCGCCGTTGTTGTTCAAATCAACCCACACATCGGCTTGGTCGGCTGCATCGGCGTTTATAGACAACTCAATTGTTTCTCCCACGGCTTTGGCGGTGGTGAGTGTCATGGAGGGACCGGCGGGCGGTGTGCTGCCGCTACCGATGGCTTTTTTCAACTCTTCGAGCTTTTGTATAATCTGTGCAAGAGCATCGGCAGCATTGGTATTGCCATTGTTTACCGCGGCAATGAGGTTGTTGATAGCCGTGATGGTGTTGGCAATCTGTGTGGCGATATTTCCCTGTGCGGTGCCGAGCGCCTCAATCTCTGTCTTCATAGCGTTCAAGGCAGCAACCACGGCATCGAACTTGTCGCTGTAGTCGGGTAGTGCCTTGATAGCTACTTCAATGGCAGAAAGTTTGTCGCTGTAGTCGGGCAGTGCCTTGATAGCTACTTCAATGGCTTGCAGTTGCATGCTGTAATCGGGCAATGCTTTGATCGCCGCTTCCAGTGCTTGCAGTTTGTCTTCGAGCGAGAGGGTTTGCGCTTTCAGCGCGGCTTCGATAAGTACCAGTTTTTCGGTCAGCGAGAGTGTTTGTGCCTTCATGGCGTTCTCTATTGCCGTGAGCCTTTCTGCGTTTGATTTGTTAAAGCTTTCGATAACCGTTTTGATGGCTTCGAGCTTGTCGCTGTAGTCGGGCATGGCTTTTATAGCCGCTTCGAGGGCTTGGAGCTTGCCTTCGAGCGAGAGGGTTTGCGCCCGTATAGCGGCTTCTATGGCTGCGAGCTTTTCGGCATTGGTCTTTGATGTACTCTCTATGATTGCCTTCACGGCGTCGAGTTTTTCAGCCAGGCTACCTTTCAAGTTGTCTATTGCTGTGGCAAGTTTGGCGCCCATCTCTTCTTGCTTGATGGTTTGGTTTTTCACCGCCGTTTCCAGCAGGCTGAGCTTGCCTTCGAGCGAGAGTGTTTGTGCCTTCATTGCCGCCTCGATGACTGCCAATTTGGTTTCCATAGTTGTGTTAACCGATTTTAGCACCTCGATAATGGTTTGCAGCTTACCGGCTTGGTCGCTGTTCATTTTGTCGATGGCTTCTGTCAGCTGCTGGATGGCTTCCTCGTTCTTAAGCGCTCTGTTGTTGATGGCTTCCACCACCTTGCTAAAGTCGTTTACTACCGATACGTTCATCGTGTAGTTGATTTCCGGTGCATCCTCCTGGCACGATGTGAAGAATGCCGATACCGTCACCAGCATGGCGATGGCAAGTAAATAAGATGTAATACGTTTCATATTCTTCTGTTTTTTATTAGTTGAAAGTTTGTTGTTGGCTATTGTCTATTGGCTGTTGGCTGTAAGCATATTTTCCCGGTCTCTTGTCTTTTTTATTCTACCGTTATTGTTACTACGCGTCCAGAGGCGTTAGGCTTTCCGTTTTGCTCGTCGATGGCGGTTTGTGGGTGCAGGTTGTCTTTCTCCTGCTGCAACCTTTCACGGTCGGTAGCTTCGCGGTCGGCGCGAGCACGATCGGCATCGGCTTTCTGCTGCAAGTCGTTCAGCGATTGATTTAACGCGTCAATCTCCCCTTCATAGAAACTTTTTATCGCCTTGGCACGGCTCGGTACAATATTATATCGTACGGTAGCAAGGGCAAAAATCAGGTTTCGGGGGGCAATGTCCTTTCGGTCGAGGAGCCAATCCATTTCGCCTTTCAGCCCTAGCGTGAACCGCGGGGTTACATCGGCTTCGATGTGTAGCGATGCGGGGATGTAGAATTTGTTGAACTCCTCGTGGCGGTTGGTGCTTTTCACGTTGCCCGTGATGGTAACGGTCGATTGGTTGTTCACGGTTACGCCTTCACCCAGGGGTGTGGTTTTTCCGTCCCGCGTTTGGGTGTTGCTGAACGAGATGTCATACTCCGTTCCTTTCGCCATCAGGTAGCCCGCGCCCGTGCCGAGATAGATGTTGAACCACCGCGCCTTTCGGCCTGGTGCCAGCTCCATCAGGTTGAAGCCTACGCCGAGTTTGGCTTTGTGGTAGTTGACCCGGTAGTTGCCGTAGACTTTCACGGGCATGGTCTTGGTGTCGAGCGTCGAGAAGCGTTGCTCGCGCCGGTAGTTGGAGTAGAGGTACTCGGCTCCCACGCGCACCCACGGACGGATGTTGAAGTCGATGCCCCCGCCTGCTGCCGGCGAGAGGCTGTAGCTCTTTTTCGCGTTAACGCTCGGGTACCATACGTCGGTTGCCCACGAGGTGCCGCCCTGTCCGTAGATGCTCCACGTGTGGGTGCGTAACTGCCTGTCGTAATCGCTTTGCGCATGCAATACCGATGAGAAAGCAACCGCGAGCAGAATTGTTACTGTTAGTTTTAATTGTTTACTCATGTTACATACTGTTTATTCGTTTAAAATTCAAAGTTCATAAAGTTGATAAGTTGCTAATTACTCNTTATACACTCCTGCAANACAATTTTTAATGAGTCTTCGTTATTCTGTTTCTTTTTTACCGGGGAATCTACTGCAAGGGAAACGCCNAGAACGGCGTTTTCGACTTTGTTTCAACTGTCTATCGANAATAGTAGAAACCTCGTCAAAAGCCTCTATCAACTCTTCGTACAATCGACTAAGTAGAGTCAGCTCTTCGTGAGTATTTGCAGTATTTCGATTGCTATTTTTCATTTTTGTAAAATTATCGGTTCTTCATACGCTTGTCAATACGTATTTTTACGTATAAGCAGGTAAAAGTTCTTTAACGATTGATGTATTATTATTTCTTCAATAAAAATCACTACCTTTGTTACAAATCGAATCTCTGTATAAGATATAAGTAAATTGTTAATGAACAGGTTTGCCTTATTGGGGCTTTGCTTTGCATTTCAAATATTGTGTTTTTCGCAAACTTTACCGCGAAACAGGGATTATTATGCCAGTGCTTACAGGTATTACCTTGACGCGAAAAACGACTCGGCACTTGTCTATTTAGATCTGGCACTGACACATCCTGTTGATTCAAACGACCATCAAAAAAAGATAGAAACTCTTTTGTTAAAAAGCCGCGTGCTTGGAAACCTTACATTTTTTGAATCTGCCATGGAGCACGCGCTAGAAGCTTATGATCTTAGCAAGAAAGAACAGTTGGAGAGTTTGGTTGTCACCTCGCTTTTAGATATCGGCAAAATTCATTTTTTAATGTATAACGATTCGGTAGCCGAGCAATACTTGCTTCGAGCTGAAGAATTAGCCGTTGCCAAGGGATACGAAAAGGAGTTGATGATGACTCAAAGCGCGTTAGCCCAACTGTATTGCGTGAACGAAAAAAGCGAAAAAGCCCTTGACCTGATGACGAAATCGCTCGAGATGGCTAAACAACAGCAAGACACTATCTATATCATCCAAAACCTCAATTTGTTTGCATCGTATTACACCAATCTGAACCGATGGGCCAATATCATTAACCCGGAATATCAACGCAAGACAAAACAGTATTTAGATGAAGCGTCGCGATTGGCATCGGCTTCCAATATTCCCATGCTTATTTTGCCCATGTATATACGTTACTTGCGCTACTACCGGGTAGAGAAGAATTATCATGAAGCATTAAACTATGCCAACAAGGTGCTGGATATGTGCGAGCCCACTCATTACGCTATGCTTATACAGGTTTACGACCATCTGGTAGGGATTTACGCGCATTTGGGCGATAAAAACAGGGTCATCGATAGTCATCAAAAGTTCTACAATTTGATGCGTAAACAGTCCGACTACACGTTACATCGGTCGCTGCAAGAGATGCAGGTAAAGTATGATGTGAAGGAGAAAGAGTTGGAAATTGTTCGGCAACAGCATGAGATTGAGAACCACAAAGCGCGAAGGAGGCTGTACGCGTCGGGGATTTTGGCTTTGACACTTATTGTTCTTTTGATGACTTGTATTCTTCGACTGAAAAGCAAGCACAATCGGGAGTTGGCAGCGAACAATGCCGTTAAAGACAAACTGTTTTCGATTATTTCACACGACTTGAAAAGTCCTGCCGTGGCTCAAAAAATGGCTGTTGACAGTATGATTGAAGAGTTGGAAACGCATGGCGAAAGCCAAAGCCTGACCGAACGTTTGAAGGCTTTTCGCGAAGCCACCGAATCGCAACTCTCGTTGCTTATGAATTTGCTCAATTGGTCAAGTTTGCAAACAGGCAGGATGGCATATACCCCCATCGCTTTTAATATTTCGGAAACGGTTCATAAAGCCGTCGATTTATATCGCGTGCCGGCACGGAATAAAAACCTGAATCTGGTTATCGATATCCCCGACGATTGCATGGTTGTTGCCGATAAGCAGATGATAAACACCGTAGTTCGGAACTTGCTCAGCAATGCCGTCAAATTCTCTCTACCCGATAACGAAATTTCTATTTCGGTAACTTGCCATGAGCAGTCGGCTTGTGCGCGTATCATCGATCACGGTATTGGGATGTCGCCTCAACAAATCAAGAACTTGTTAGAATCGGGAAAGAATATTTCCAAAAGCGGGACGCACGGCGAGAAAGGCAGCGGTTTGGGACTCATTATCTGTAAAGAATTGTTGGAGAAGAACGGAAGTCAATTGCATATTTCCGGTGACGGTCAAAAGGGTACCGATGTTTGGTTTTACCTACCCAAAGCGTAGTTGTTTAGTTTGCCTCGAACAAGAGATCTTATCGTATGCAAGAATGTACGATTATATTGGTGGATGACCACGCGCTCTATCGCGAAGGGGTACGAAAGGTGTTGGAAGAAAGCAAGCTTTCTCTACCTGTCATAGCCGAATGCGCGAATGCACGAGAATTGTTTGATGCTTTAGAAAACGGGAATGCTCCCGATTTGATCTTATTGGATATTATATTGCCCGATATGTCTGGTATCGAGATTGCCAGCCACCTTAAGACGAATTATCCGCGCATTAAAATCATTATGCTTTCATCGGAGGTCTCCCCCGATTTTGTAGAGGAACTCCTGGCTATTGACGTGGAAGGTTACCTAAGTAAATTAGCACGAAAGGAAGACCTCGAAAAAGCGATTCGTAGCGTTATCAACGGCGATCACTTTTATGGAGAGAGTGTCGCCAAGATCATCCGTGACGTTTCGTTGGCTAAGAAGGCTGAGTTTCAGTCACATAGGCGTTTCCGGGGTTCTCGTGAAAAAGAGATTCTGACCGCGCGTGAAGAGGAGATTGTCTCTCTCCTTTGTGAAGGTCTTCAAGCCAAAGAGGTAGCTGATAAACTGGGAGTAAGCCCAAGAACCGTTGAAACTCACAAAGCCAATATCTTGAAAAAACTGGGCTTTAACAACATGATTGAATTGGTGCGGTATGCTTTTAAAATGGGAATAGTGGAATTGTGATAATCACTTCGAGAATATTTTCGACCAATTACTCAATGGTATTTATCTAAGTTGAACTTAGAAGTGCCTAAGTTCAACTTAGAAGTGCAACGCCCGGGTGTTTTCGTTTTGCCGGTAAGCGAAAATGTGTTACTTTTGCACTTTTAGTCGGCTCTGTAGTTCAACGGATAGAATAGCGGTTTCCTAAACCGTAGATCCGGGTTCGATTCCCGGCGGAGCTACTATGTCATATCTGTACCGGGAATCTTTAACAAAAAATAAAATAATCGTATGAAACAGAATCTTTTCGCGCTGCTGGCCGCGATCGTTGCGGTAGCGCTCCTCTCTTGTGGGGGGAATAAGGCAAAACAGAGTGAGGCGGAATCGACCGAAGGGGAGTGGGTATCTCTTTTTAACGGGGAGGACTTAACCGGGTGGACGCCCAAGATACGGGGGTACGAGCTGGGCGATAACTTCGGAAACACGTTCCGCGTGGAGGATGGGATGATCAAGGTGAGGTATGACGCGTACGACACCTTTGACGAGCGGTTCGGCCACCTCTTTTACGAACAGGAGTACGCGCACTACCTGCTAAGGGTAGAGTACCGCTTCGTGGGGGACCAGTGCCCGGGTGCCCCCGGTTGGGCCTACCGGAACAGCGGGGTGATGCTGCACGGGCAGACATCGGAATCGATGGCCCTCGACCAGGATTTCCCAACCTCCATCGAGGTGCAACTGCTGGGTAGCGACTCGTTGATGCAACGCACCAATATGAACGTCTGTACACCGGGCACGAATATCGTGATGGAGGGCGAACTGATCCTGGATCATTGCGTGAACTCTTCCTCAGAACTCTGCTACGGCGACGAGTGGTACACCGCGGTGATGGAGGTGAGGGGTAACGAGGTGATCCGCCATATTTTGAACGGCGACACGGTGCTTTACTATAGCCAACCACAGCTTGATGAGCGGGACGGGACCTACGAGCAACTCGTTGAGCTGAATGGCGGTGATAAGATGTTGAGTAAGGGAACGATTTCCCTGCAGAGCGAAGGACATCCCATCGACTTTAGAAAGGTCGAGATCAAGGAACTGCAATAGGTTCTAATAGGAGAGGAGCCACTTGAATGGGTAACAGGCAATAGAAAAACTTAATGCCTTACTGCCATTTGTAAATTATCATTCATGGCGATAGAACACTTTACTTTACAAAAAACGTCCGGCAGATTAGCCTCTCTTGACGTCTTGCGCGGTTTTGACCTGTTTATGCTGGTGTTTTTTCAACCCGTTTTCGTCGCGTTGGCAAAGCATTGGGCACACATCCCCTTTTTCAAGTTCATGTTGCACCAGTTTAGCCATGAAGGGTGGATCGGATTTCGGGCATGGGACTTGGTTATGCCGTTGTTTTTGTTTATGGTAGGAACCGCGATGCCATTTTCATTTGAGAAGTATAAAGATAATCCGGACAAATCAATTGTTCATAAAAAAATAATTCGCCGTTTTGTCATCCTTTTTATTTTGGGAATGGTTGTGCAGGGCAACCTGTTAAGTTTGGATCCCCTGCAATTTCGTTTTTATTCGAACACGTTGCAAGCAATCGCGGTAGGTTACTTGTTCGCGGCTTTCTTTCTATTACACTTATCTCACAAAAATCAATACATTATTACCGCTGCGCTTCTGATAGGATATTGGGCGTTGCTGACCTTTTTTGGCGATTTTACCCCGGAGGGGAATTTTGCTGAAAAAGTAGATCGAGTGGTTTTGGGGCGATTTAGAGATGGCGTTACAGTTAATCCTGATGGAACCTGGCAGTTCTCACCTGATTACCGGTACACTTGGATCCTTTCGAGTATGACATTCATTGTTACGGTGATGTTGGGGGTTTTCGCGGGAAGAATCATGAAAAATGGTGTCAATAAGAAAAAAACATGCGTTACATTGTTGGTTTGGGGCATAGCCCTAACCGTTGCCGGACTGCTAATGAGTTTTCAAACACCGATTATCAAAAAGATCTGGACGAGTAGTATGACATTGTACTCGGGAGGATTATCCTTTCTACTGATGGCGTTATTTTATTACATTATTGATTATAAAAAGAAAACGAAAGGACTCAATTGGCTGAAGATTTATGGAATGAACTCCATCGTGGCATACCTGCTTGGTGGAGTCATAAATTTCAGAAGCGTTGCCAGTTCTTTGCTTTGGGGATTTGAAAAACATATTGGCGATTATTACCCGGCACTACTTACTTTTGCCAACTTCTTAATTATTTTCTTTATTCTTCAAATGATGTATAGAGCCAAACTGTTTATAAAAATTTAAATGATAATACCACAACCACCCTCATCCTTATCGGTGCCTGGTAACTTCCTGTTGGGGCGCTCTTTATAGTTGATGGTGTAAATTATTGACAGGGATGTATGATGGTACTGCAAGTAGGTGAGTAGTGGTTGTGTAGGCAAAAGGTGTTGCTATTAAAAGAGCCTGCTTCAATCAATTGAAGCAGGCTCCTTACTTTCTCTATATCTTGACGTTCGCTTTTTGTTTCATTACTACCGTTCTTAGCTTTTAAACTTGCTGGTAGAGACAAAACAAGTAACAGCGAAGGTCGGGTGTTTAAAATTACCGGTTAGTCGAGTTGCGGTCCCGACGGGATCAATGCCTTTGCGGCATCATTGTCGGCATACTGCTTGAAGTTCTCGATATACATACCGGCCAACTTCCGTGCTTTCTCCTCCCACTCGCTCGGGTCGGCATACGTGGTACGCGGGTCGAGGATATCCGAAACCCTGTCCAGCTTAACCGGTGCGGTGAGGTTCATGATGGGGATATGCATCGTCTCTGCTTTGTCGATAGAACCGTCGAGGATAGCATCGATAATGGCACGGGTGTCTTTCAGCGAGATGCGCTTCCCGGTTCCGTTCCAGCCGGTGTTCACCAGGTAGGCCTTCGCGTTGTATTTGTTCATCCTCTCAACGAGGCGTTTCGCGTACACCGTGGGGTGAAGCGTCAGGAAAGCCTCCCCGAAAGCGGGCGAGAAAGAAGGCACTGGCTCGGTGATGCCGCGCTCGGTACCCGCCAGCTTCGAGGTAAACCCGCAAAGGAAGTGATACTGTGCCTGGTTGTCGTCCAGGATGGAGACGGGAGGCAACACGCCGAAAGCGTCCGCGGAGAGGTAGATGATTTTTTTCGCGTGACCGGCGCGTGAGGGCAGCACGATCTTGCTGATATGGGTGATGGGGTACGACACGCGGGTGTTCTCGGTGGTGGAACCGTCCGTGTAGTCGATGTTCCCCTCGTCGTCCACCGTCACGTTCTCCAGCAGCGCATCACGGCGAATAGCACGCCAGATATCGGGCTCGTTCTCTTCGCTCAGGTTAATTACCTTTGCGTAGCAACCCCCCTCGTAGTTGAAGATACCGTGCTCGTCCCAGCCATGCTCGTCGTCACCGATCAGGTAGCGCTTCGGGTCAGCAGACAGGGTGGTCTTACCGGTGCCCGAAAGACCAAAGAAGATAGCCACGTCACCCTCTTCTCCCACGTTGGCAGAGCAGTGCATGGAGGCAATACCCTTTAACGGTAAATAGTAGTTCATCAGAGCGAAGATACCTTTCTTCATCTCACCGCCATACCAAGTCCCGCCAATCACCTGCATCTTCCGGGTCAAGTCGAACAGGGTGAAGTTCTCGGAGTTCAAACCGTGCTCCTGCCACCTGTCGTTGGTGGTCTTGGATCCGTTTAAGCAGACAAAGTCGGGCTCACCGTAATGGCTTAGCTCGTAATGTGAAGGGCGGATGAACATGTTGGTCACAAAGTGAGCCTGCCAGGCGACCTCCATCACGAAACGAACCTTCAACCGGCTATCGGCGTTCGTTCCGCAGAAGGTGTCTATAACGTAGATTTTCTTCGCTTTGGATAGCTGTTGGGTAACGCGGTCCTTGCAGTAATCAAACGCCTCTTTCGTGCAGGGGCGGTTGATGGTGCCATCCCACCAAAGGGTGTCGCGTGACACATCGTCCATCACGAAGAATTTATCCTTGGGAGAACGTCCGGTGAACTTACCGGTATATACCGCCGTGGCACCGCATTTAGTCAACTTGGCCCTCTCAAACCCTTCGTTAGCGGGATTCATCTCGTCCTGAAAGAGGGTTTCGTAGGATGGGTTATGGACGACCTCAAAGTCGCCCGTGATACCATACTTGCTTAAATTTAATTTTACCATTTTTGAAAAATTTGGGTTTTTGTATGAATACGTATTTGTTTGCGCGTATTTTTTTGGGTGATAACCTTGAAGAAACTGGGCACAAAAATAATCAAAATCTGTAAACTATAGAAACAATAAAAGTGATTATTCCTTAATTGACTGATTTTTGGGGTAAAGCAACCGTCCTTGATAAACAACCGCCCCTTTTGGCGCGAAAGGCATCGTCCCTTGGTAAACCAATCGTTTAACTGGAGGTGGCTAACCCCCCCTTCCGGTGAAAAACCAACTACCAAAACAAAAAAAGGGGGTAAAAAGTTCAAGGAAGGGGAGAAAAATGGTACCTTTGTTTTCAGAAAGTAGTAATCAAAGAAGGAGATGAAACTGTACAATTTTTCGGAGGAGAACTCGCTGCTAAGTTCCTATATCCGTGAAATCAGGGATGTAACCATACAGGGCGACCGCTTGCGGTTCCGTAGAAACCTGGAGAGAATAGGTGAGATCATGGCGTACGAAATCAGTAAAACGTTCGCGTACAAGAAGATCACGGTAAACACGCCGCTTGACGTTGCCGAGGTGAATGTACCGGATGAGGAGGTGGTGATCGCTGCCATCCTCCGCGCGGGGATCCCATTTCACCTTGGGATGTTGAACTACTTTGATGATGCGGGGAACGCCTTCGTTTCGGCCTACAGGAAGTACAAGGAGACGGGACATCAATCGTTTGATATCCACATCGAGTACATCGCCTCCCCCTCCATCGACGACAAGACGCTGATCCTGGCGGATCCGATGCTGGCGACCGGGGCCAGTATGGAGTTAACCTACAGGGCGTTGCTTACGAAAGGGACCCCGCGGCATATCCATGTTGCCACGATTGTCGCTAGCCGGCAGGCTATCGACTACTGCAAGCGGAACTTCCCGAGCGATAAGACCACCATCTGGGCGGCCGTGGTGGATCCGGAGTTGAACGATGCGTCGTATATCGTCCCGGGAATCGGCGATGCGGGCGATCTGGCCTACGGGGAGAAGCTGTAGCGCGGTGGAATCGTGCTTACCCGAAACCCACTGAGCTGCTCGTGAAAACGACAGGAAGTCATATGAGGTAAAGCCCAACGAACAGTTACTCGTAAAACTTTTTGGCGAAGGCGCTAAATTCCCCTTTCCGGCGGACCAGCCGTTTCCAGGCGGCGACCAGAAAGCCGCTCCCGTACCCGATTAACTGTATCCAAGACGCGATAATGCTGTGAAAGGCTACCTTCACCGACCGGTTCCTGAACAGGGAGTCCAGGAAGAGGAGTAGGGAGTAACCTACTGGTACCAGGAGGAGCACCGGGTAGAAAATAGAGAGGATAAGCAGGAGCGCCATGCCGATGACGAAGAGGGCGGGTAGGGTGTGCACCGCTTTCATCGACCCGGGATGCAGCAGGTGGAGGTTGATCCGCGCGATGCCAAAGTTGTAGACCTGCTTGAAGAATTGCCTGTAGGTGGTGCGTCGTTTGTGGTAGACGTGAGCACTGGGGATCAACGCGGTAGTGTACCCTGCCGCGAGAAGGCGGAGGCTAAGGTCGATATCCTCCCCGAACCGCATGGCGCGGTAACCGCCTACCGCGCTGTAAGCAGCCTTGGTAACGCCCATGTTGAACCCGCGGGGCAGGAACCTGTCCAGCGATTTCCGTCGTCCCCGAATACCTCCAGTGGTGAGGAAGGAGGTCATGGCGTAGTTGATCGCCTTCTGCACCGTGGTGAAGGATGGCATGGCCGCATCGGGACCGCCGTACGCATCCACGGGGGTAGCCGCGAGAAAATGGGTCACCTCCTCCAGGTAGCCGGGGGGAATGATGCAGTCCGAATCAAAGAAGATAAGGAAGTCATGTTGCGCTTCAGAGGCTCCAACGTTGCGGGACAAACCGGGCCCTGAGTTGGTTTTCTCTATATAGTGGATGGTGAGCCGATCGCGGTACTTCTCCACGATGGTGCGGCAATCGCGTACGGAGCCATCCTCCACGATGACCACCTCGAATTGTTTATACCTCTGATCACAAAGGCTGGAGAGCAGCTCATCCACCTCGTCGGGACGGTTATATACGGGGATAACGATTGAAAAAAACATGGCCGTTTTGTTTATATATACCGCGAAGCTACGGATTTATCTTGAAACGGTAAAATCCGACAAATAAATGTGAAAATCATTGAATATTTAGAAAAATATGAATATCTTTGTAGGTTAGAGGTTTGGAAAATGTTTGTTCGGCTTAAAAGTTATTAACTATGACAAGGTGTTTTGTAGGGATTATGGCCTGTTTCATGGTATGGAGCTTGGCATCCTGTAGAGAGGAGGGGGGGGTGATAAAAGGAGAGATCGCGAACCTGGAGACACCCTACCTGGTGGCGGCTTACCTCGTGGAAGATACACTGGAGGTAGATACCGTCCAGGTGGATAAGAAGGGGAGGTTCAGTTTCCGGACCCAAGTCGATACGCTTACCGCCTTTTCTCTCTATTTGAACGATTACGATGGCTCTACCGTGGTTTTTGCTGACCGTGATCAAAAGCTGACGGTGAAGGGCGATGCGATGTATCCCGACCTGATCCGGGTCAATGGAAACGAGGTTAATAACGACCTGACCGCTTTCAAGATGGCCCACGAGGATCTTTTAAAACGGCGGGGGCAATTGCTCGTGCAAATAGGGGAGAGCAACGGGGTGGATTCCACCCTCAATACCTCGACCAATCGCCACGAGGAGCTGGAGAAGTTAAACGTGCTGAATCACGAGATAACGGTAAGCGCCGAGGAGTATATCATGGAGAATCCCTCCAAGCTGTCGAGCTTGATTTTGATCAGTAACTTTTTCACCAACAGTGATAACCCGGGGGCGTTAAAACGGGTATTGGGGTACCTGGAGGGTGATGTTAAGCGGACCGAACTGGCTGTTCGGCTCACCTCCTACTCGGAGAAACTGAACCGTTCCGCGGAGGGAGCCGCCATGCCCTACTTCATGCTGGAGGACGGGGAGGGGAACAAGATTCGCTCGTACGATTTTTCAGGGAAGTACTTGCTCCTCTCTTTCATCTCTTCCGCGGGCGTTGAGTCAAGGGAGACCGTGGCCCTGTTAAAGAGGGCGTACGAGGAGCTGGAGCCGGATAGCGTTCAGTTTATAACCGTTTATATCGATAACGATAACTACCCGGTGGAGTATGTGGAGAGTGATTCCATCCCCTGGACGGTAGTGACGGAAGAGAGGGGGTGGGGAGCCGATATCGTGAATAACTTCAACGTACAATACGTGCCATTCAATGTGTTAATCTCTCCTGATAGGACGATTCAAGTAAGAAATATCGCCGCGCAGGGAGTCGTCGATGAAATAAAAAAACGGTCTGAAAAAGAGGAGATTACTGGTATAGGATAAAACGGGAAGCCGATGTTGGTCAAAGTGTTTGGGGCTGCTGTTCAAGGGATAGAAGCCACGCTGATAACCATAGAGGTGAACTGCTCCCGGGGGATTCGTTTTCTCCTGGTGGGGTTGCCGGATGCCTCCGTGAAGGAGAGCCACGAGCGAATCGTGTCGGCCCTCCAGGTGAATGACCTGAAGTTCCCGCGGCAACAGATCGTTATCAACATGTCGCCCGCCGATATCAGGAAAGAGGGATCGGCATATGACCTGCCGTTGGCGGTAGGTATCCTGGCTGCTTCGGGGTCGGTTGATACGAACCGGCTCGATCAATACTTGATGATGGGTGAGCTATCGCTTGATGGGAGTGTCCTACCCCTCAAGGGGGCGCTCTCCATGGCACTTATGGCGAGGGAGAGTGGTTTTAAAGGGTTTATCCTCCCCTCGGAGAATGTGAAAGAAGCCGCCGTGGTGGAGGGGCTGGAGGTCTACGGGGTGCAAACCATCCGGGAGGTGGTCGACTTTTTGAACGGCGAGACATCGTTGGAGCCAACGGTGATCGATCTGCAGGATGAACTGAATCGAGAGAAGCTCTCGTTCGAGTTCGATTTTTCGGAGGTAAAGGGGCAGGAGAACGTGAAGCGCGCCCTGGAGGTGGCTGCGGCAGGGGGTCATAACATTATCCTGGTCGGTGCGCCAGGTGCCGGAAAGTCGATGATGGCCAAGCGGATGCCATCTATTTTGCCCCCGTTGACGCTGGAGGAGACCATTGAGACGACCAAGGTGCATAGCGTTGCCGGGCGAACCGGATTGGGTGTGTCGTTGATGACACGCCGACCCTTTCGTTCACCCCATCACACCATCAGTAACGTGGCAATGGTAGGGGGTGGCACCGTGCCTCAACCGGGGGAGATAAGCCTTGCGCACAACGGGGTACTCTTCCTCGACGAGTTGCCCGAATTTAACCGGAACGTCCTCGAGGTGATGCGGCAACCCCTGGAGGACAGGAAGATTACCGTCTCGAGGGCGAGATACACCGTGGAGTACCCCGCGAGCTTCATGTTGGTCGCCGCCATGAATCCATGCCCGTGCGGCTATTACAATCACCCCACCCGTGAGTGCGTCTGCTCGCCAGGGGCGGTTTACTCCTACCTGAACAGGATCTCGGGTCCTCTGCTTGATCGGGTGGATATACAGGTGGAGATCGTACCCGTACCGTTCGATAAGATGGCCGATAAAAAGCCTGCCGAGAGCAGTGCCCAAATACGGGAAAGAGTTATTAATGCCCGTGATATCCAATCCCGTCGGTTCGCGAAGGAGAAGGCGAAAGGGGTTTTTTGTAACGCGCAGATGAGCGGGCGGATGCTGAGGAGATACGCGGTGCCCGACGAGCAGGGATTGGCATTGTTGCGCATGGCCATGGAGCGTCGTTCTTTATCGGCACGCGCGTATGACCGGATACTCAAGGTTTCTCGCACCATTGCCGACCTGGAGGGGAGCAAACGTATCTTATCGCCCCACCTCGCGGAGGCCATAAATTACCGGAACCTGGACAGCGATAGGTGGGCAAGGTGACAGGAACCTCGTTCCCTTGTTAAAAACAGGAAGATGCGCTATTAAAGACGAAAGACAATGGCCAATGCTACATAAATAATTTGGTTGAAAAAGTATGAACAAAAAGCATGTAAACCTGATAAAGGTATTTCGTTTTAAACGATTCTCCCGCAAATCGTACAGCATATTCAACAGCATCCGCAAAGTTATTGTCATTGGCGTACTATCAGGATGCGCGTTAACAAGCGCACACGCGGCTTCGGTACACCCGATGGAGAAAATCCAAATCGAAACCTCCCCGGACACCATCCCGATCAAAGAGTTGGACGAGGTAGTGGTTACCGCGTCAAAAATGGATATCCCCTTAAACTTGGCAGCCAAACAGGTGGTTTTGATCTCGAGAAAAGAGATTGAGCGAGCACCCATTCGCGGTATCGAAGACCTTTTAAATCACGTGGCAGGCGTAGATGTTCTACAACGCGGACCGCACGGCGTACAGGCGGATATTTCCCTCAGGGGGGGCTCTTTCGACCAGGTGGCCATTCTTCTCAACGGTATTAACCTTAGCAATCCACAAACCGGGCATTACAGCTTCGACATACCCATCAATCTTTCTGACATAGAGCGCATTGAAATAGTGCAAGGGCCGTCGTCATTAGCTTTCGGGGCAAGCGCGTTTTCAGGGGGTATTAATATCATTACCAAAAAAGATGCACGATCAAACGCGTTCGCGAAACTCGAAGCGGGAATGCATGGACTTTTGGGTGCCGAAACACGGGGAACATACAAAACAGGCAACTCCGTTAACCAGCTTTCATTCGGGTACAAGCGCTCCGACGGGTACATTGAAAACAGCGACTACAAGATCGTTAACCTGCTTTGGCAAAGCAGATTCAATGTTAACCATTCGCTCATTGATTTTCAAGCCGGGCTAAACGACAAAAAATATGGAGCAAACACGTTTTACTCCGCGGCTTTCCCCAATCAATACGACGAGGTACGCGGTATATTCGCATCCGTTAGAGGTGAGACCAACGGGAAGTTGAAATTTATCCCGCGTTTTCATTGGAGCAGGCATTACGATGAATATCACCTTTTCCGCCCGGGAACGCCCGGTGTTCCATCGTGGTACACGTCGCCCAACCATCATCGCTGCGATGTCTTTGGTTTAACCCTGAATATGCAGTACGCGTCGAATTGGGGAATAACCAGCTTTGGCAGCGAATTTCGTAACGAAGGCATTTTGAGCAACAATTTAGGTCGCCCAATGCGCGAACCATCGGGAGAATACACGAGGTGCGATAATCGTTCGAATATCAGTTTTTTCGCCGATCACCATTTCGTGTTCAACAAATTAACACTCTCGATAGGGGGTCTCTACAACTATAACACAGCACTCGCGGACACCTTAAAGTCACGTGGTTTTTACCCGGCTGTCAACCTCTCTTTTCACGCAACCGATGAAGTAAAACTTTTCACATCCTGGAGTAAAGCGACACGCATGCCCACTTTTACCGACTTGTATTACAACGCGGGAAAGCACCGGGGTTTTTCAGGACTTACCCCGGAATACACGCGATCGGCTGAATCAGGAATTCAGTACAATAACGCCGTTTTAACGGCTAACCTCAATGCATTTTACACGAAAGGTGACAATTTAATTGACTGGATTTTGAACCCTTCAGACGACCTGTATCACGCGCGAAATTTGGCATCGCTTACCACGTGCGGTTTTGGGTTAGACATGGATATCAATCTCCAACAATGGTTAGGGGCACAACAGCCGCTGGAATCGGTTAAGATGGGCTATCAATATATCACGCAGAAAAGTAGCGATGCCAAACAGAACAACCCGGTTTCGATGTACATTTTCAACTACCTGCGACATAAGTTCACGGCAAGCCTTCAACATCGCGTCATAAACAACCTGACCGTATCGTGGAATTTACGTTGGCAAGAACGTGCCGGTAGTTATCAAAAATATGTTCCCGGGCAAAAAGAGGGTATCACGACAGCCTATACCCCTTTCGCTTTACTCGATGTAAAAGCCAGTTACCAATTTCAAAACATACACTTTTTCGTGAATGCCAACAATATTTTCGATTCCACGCACGTGGATTATGGAAATATTCCACAACCCGGATTCTGGATGAGTGGCGGGATGAGCTACGCGTTTAAATAAAAAACGGGATTTTCGTCTCAACCCAACTCTAACCCGAACTCATCGGAAAGCTTTTGTAGCGAGGGGTTTTGTTCGGCCATATCGTTGAATATATCCCGGGGGGTAGTCGGCCGCTTGATCGCCTCCTCTTCCGCTATGGTAATCGTCATCGACACGTCGTCGTTCCTTAGTCGCTCGCGTAAAAAGGCGAGGATCGAGGTGCTATTGTCCGTGATGTATTGCTTGTTTAACTCGGTGTTGACCACCACTTCAAAGAGGGTATCGCCCTTCATTTTTGGGGGGTAGGCAGACATGGTGTTTTTCAGCAGCTTCTCTTCGTCAAGCTGCTCCGCGTATGCTTTCCAGGCCGCTACCAGTTGCTGCTCGGTAAAGCGGTCGTTTCCGTTGGTGGTGGAGGCCCCCCCGTTTTCATCCTCTCTCTTTGCCACCGTCTCCTCCATTTCGCTGTTTTCGTTAACCAGCGATGCGATGGATACGCCCATCTGGGTATCGAGTAGGCTCTTTTTCTTGCTAACTTCTTCTTCTTCACCTTTAACACCCTTTACCTCTTTGCGGATTGCCTTTGTTTCGGGGACGACGATGGGCTTCAACTCCCTCTTCGTATCTCCCTTGGGTGATGTAGTGCCCTCGGTTAACTGACACAACTTGATAAGTGTCAACTCCAGCAGCAACCGCCTGTTTTTGCTGAGCCGGTAGTCGAGATCGCACTGGTTGGAGAGCTCGATGGCCTGGTAAAGGAAGTCGGTAGGACACCGTTGGGCAGTGGCCGCGTACCGCTCCTTGATGGAGGCTCCCACCTGCAACAGTTGAGCGGTGGCGGGGTCTTTACTGACGAGCAGATCCCTGAAATGCGAGGCGATTCCGCTGATGATGTATTGCCCCTCGAACCCGCGGTTCAGGATGTCGTTCAGGGTAAGGAGGGCATCCACCACGTTACCTTCAAGGATCGCGTCAGATAACCGAAAGTAGTACTCGTAGTCGAGCACGTTTAGGTTCTCGATAACCGATTGATAGGTGATGTTTCCCCCGGTGTAGCTTACCGTCTGGTCGAAGATGGAAAGCGCATCGCGCATACCGCCATCCGCTTTCTGGGCGATGACGTTGAGCGCTTCCGGCTCCGCATTCACCCCCTCTTGTAAAGCCACGTGCTGCAGGTGCGCCACGATGTCGCTCACCCTGATGCGGTTAAAGTCATACACCTGGCACCTCGATAATATGGTGGGGATGATTTTCTGCTTCTCCGTGGTGGCCAGGATAAAGAGGGCATGTGCCGGTGGCTCTTCCAGCGTTTTCAAGAATGAGTTGAAGGCGGCCTGTGAGAGCATATGCACCTCGTCAATAATGTAGACCTTGTACTTGCCAATCTGAGGAGGGACGCGCACCTGATCAATCAGCGAGCGGATATCGTCCACCCCGTTGTTAGAGGCCGCGTCCAGCTCATGGATGTTGTAGGAACGTTGCTCGTTGAAGGCCACGCACGATTCGCACGCGTTGCACGCCTCGTGGTCAGGTGCGGGGTTCAGGCAATTGATCGTTTTGGCGAAAATGCGGGCGCAGGTGGTTTTACCCACCCCGCGCGGGCCGCTGAAGAGGTAGGCGTGTGCCAACTTATTCCCGGCAATCGCGTTCTTAAGCGTGGTGGTGAGCGCTTCTTGGCCGACCACCGACTTAAAGGTGGTGGGTCTGTATTTCCGGGCAGAAACAATAAAGGGTTCCATCGGCGATTGAACAGCTGTTTTAATTAGGGATTCCACAAATGTACGAAAAATATCAGATTTTTTATACCTTTATGGCGAGATTGATGGATGTGTCGTAACCGTTGCCTCCATACACGAAATATGGAAAATAAATAATCGTATGAAACAGTTATTCGTTCTTTTGCTGACCATCGCGGGGTTACTTTTGGGTATCCTCTCCTGCTCGTTCATGAGCAGGGGTGGCTCAGAGCCAAAGAGTGACTCCCGATTGGAGGAGCAAGCGGTAGAGAATATTCTGGCCGCCTCAGACACGTTTCTCTTACCACAAATCCCGGTGACGCTCGTGGATCCTTTCGAGAGGGCAGTTTACCTGGTGATGCACTACTGGGACCGGTTTGATTTCACCAATAGGGGGTTGATCGATCGCCCGGAAATCACCGAACAAGCGTTCGTGGATTACATCGACATACTCAAGCACATGCCCAAGGAGAACGCCGACGAGTCGCTCGCCTACACGCTTGAGAAAGCCTCTGTTGACACGGCTATGTATATTCACTTTGGGGCGATGTTTGAAAAATACCTGTACGACTTTAACTCCCCCTTCCGGAACGAAGAGATGTACCTCCCGGTTATCGAGCAGCTCGAAAAATCCTCCCTGATACCCGAAGGACGAAAATCGTCTCTCCGCTTTCAAAAGGAGATGGCCCGGAAAAACCGGGTGGGCAACCAGGCGGCCAACTTCAGTTATACCTTACCCTCCGGGAAGTCGTACAAGCTGCACGAGCTGACCAGCGAGTACACCCTGCTTATTTTTTCCAACCCGGGGTGTAACACCTGCGAAGCGATTATCGAGCGGATCGAGCGGTCGAGCGAGGTGAACCGGGCACTGTCTCTGAATAACCCGGGACAGACCATGCTGACCATTTTGACCGTCTACCCCGATGAGGACCTGGACGAGTGGCTCGCTTACCTACCCAATATGCCAGCCACCTGGGTGCATGGGTACGATAAAGGGATGAGGGTTAGCCGTGAAAAACTATACGATATACGGGCTATACCTACGATATACCTGCTCGATAGAGATAAAATGGTGATTCTCAAGGATGCATCGGTTGATGACGTGGAATACTATTTCAGGTAAAGGGTTGATTTTAAGGACAAAAGCCTTTTTTTGGCAAAAAATTTAACAATTGGAAGGCTTTTTTTCGATGAAAATCTTTTTAGTTTGGGAAATGCGGTGTACTTTTGCAACCTTAAATGACGGTTTTTAGCGAAAAATCGTTCAATTTAAGGGAGTTAGGTTCCCACAAGGGGAAGTCTACACTTCGATTATTAACCAAACTATTTTTTTATGAAGTACGTGAACATTTGCCTCATTGTAATCATGACGTTCGCGTTATCAGCAGGTACGGTCAACCAAAAAATGCCCTCCGTAGGTTATCATCCGGGCGAAACGATACCCGATATCGTTTTAACGGATTTGGAAGGGAACAACTACCTCCTGCATGACTACAAAGGCAAAAAAGTAGTGGTCAACTTCTGGGCGTCCTACGATGCCCGCTCAAGAGCCGCTAACGTGCAACTGCACAACATCCTCAAGGGAATGGACGAGGATGTGATTTTCCTCTCCGTCTCTTTCGACGAAAACCAACATGTGGTGGAGCGGACGTTGCGGTTAGATGACATGGAAACCGTTTCACTGTTTAACGAGCCGAATGGCACCCGTTCGAAACTCTATAAGGAGTTGAAATTGGACAGGGGTTTCCGGAACTACTTAATCGACGAAAATGGGGTCATTGCCGCTATGGATGTGGATCCCGCTGACTTAAAGCAGCTTCTTTAAGCGACTCAACACGCGCGTTGAAGGCGAAATTAGCCGTATGTCAATGCACCCGGTTGAGGGAATTGAAACAATAAAAACGGGCCCGGTTAATTTACCGGAGCCCGTTTTTCGTTTTCAGGGAGCATTATGTTCCATAAATAGCTTTTAACCTTACAAAGTCACAAAATATTTTGCAGGTTCCCCTGATGATCCCTTAAATATCACCCGATTCCCTTCTGATCCCTTGCCTTTTCGGGGAATAAAAGCTATTTTTGGGTTTTAGCCCGCCCTATGAAACATAACGAGCAGCTGTTGCAATATCTATGGAAATATAAGTTGTATCCGGCCTCTTCGCTGGTTACGACCGATGGCCATGTGGTAGAGGTGATCGACCCGGGTATGCAGAACCGGGATGCAGGGCCCGACTTTTTTAACGCGAAGATTAAAATCGGAGGGCAGCTGTGGGCAGGCAACGTGGAGATTCACCTCTCTTCAAGCGATTGGGTACAGCATGGCCACCACCGAGACAAGCGTTACAATTCGGTTGTTCTCCACCTGGCCGAAAAGGTGAACCGGGAGATCGTTAACGAAACGGGTCGCACCGTGCCGCAATGTCGTCTCGTAGTGCCGCCTTCGTTACGAGAGAACGCGGCGTTCCTGATTCATGGCGACAGCAAGTTACCGTGCCAAAGCCTGCTCTGCCTCCTACCCCGGAAGTTGATCGAAACCTACCTGCCCCGCTTAGCGATTGAGAGGCTGGAACGGAAAACGGGTGACGTGTTCAAGCTGCTGGAACGCTTTAAGAACTCGTGGGACGAGGTGTTCTACGTGATGCTCGCGAGGAACTTCGGTTTCGGGGTAAATGCCGACGCGTTCTACCGGTTGGCACTCTCGCTGCCCTTTAACTATTTACTGAAACATCAGGGTGATATCGTGCAGCTGGAGGCGCTGCTATTTGGACAAGCCGGCTTCCTGGACGATCCGGCCGTTTCGAACGGTCAAGAAAGCTCGGCTGCCCAAGCTGCCTCGAGCAGGCCTGATAACCCGACCAAGCCGAATGTTCCGGTCAAACAGAACAGTTTGGATAACCCGGATATACCTGTTGTCTCGGACGAAAAGGACGAGTACTACCTGAAATTGAAAGAGGAATACCGCTTCCTGAGAGCAAAGTACTCGCTGAAAAGCCTGGAGGGTGCCCCGTTTAAACGGCTTCGGGTGCGACCCCGCTCCTTTCCCGAGCTGCGTATCGCGCAGATGGCGTCCCTCCTGCACTCATCGGGGCGGCTTTTCTCGATAATCCTGAAAGAGGAGGCATATGATGGTATGCTCGCGCACTTCCAGACAGAGCCGTCAGGCTACTGGAAAAACCACTTCGCATTTGGAAAACCGTCGAAGGAGATGCCTAAAAAGCTGGGTAAGGACTCAGTTGAGGGAATCGTGATCAACACGGTGGCACCCATCCTGTTCGCTTACGGCACGAGCCTCTCCAACGAGAGATATCGTGAACGGGCTATCCACTTTCTCGAGTCAACCAGGCCAGAGAAGAACGGGACGGTGAAAGCATTCGAAAAGGGTGGCGTGATCCCACGGAACGGGGCCGATACCCAGGCGTTAATCCAACTGGCAAGGGAGTACTGTGATAAGCGGAAATGCTTCTACTGCCGGATTGGACACGCGTTGCTCGCGTCGGGGGAGAAGCCCTTTACCACCGTAGAAACAGGGCGGTGAATGAGCGGCGAAACGAATTAATTTGTACTTTTGCACGGTGAATGCATTGCAAATCATCCGAAACAGATTATGCTTAACAAGATTCTATCGTTCGTAACGACCCTCTTCCTGCTTCTGTTGTGCGTCGCGGCCATCCATTCCTGTGCGAACATGGCATCGCCTACAGGTGGGCCGTATGACGTGGATCCCCCGAAGGTGAAGCGTGCGACGCCCGATTTTAATTCGCTCAACATGACCCCTTCGCGGATTGAGATCGAGTTCGATGAAAACATAAAGATCGAGAAACCCACTGAAAAGGTGATCATCACGCCACCGCAAAAAAATATGCCGGTAATCCGTTCCGTTGGGAAAAAAGCGGTGGTGGAGCTAAAAGATACGTTACTATTAAACACCACCTACACCATAGACTTTACCGACGCGATCGTAGATAATAACGAGGGAAATCCCCTGGAGAATTTCGTCTACTCCTTCTCAACGGGCGATCAGCTCGATACCTTGGCGATCTCCGGTAGGGTACTGAATGCCGAAGACCTGGAGCCGGTAACCGGTATCTACGTGGGTATTCACTCCAACCTGGACGATACCGCTTTCACGAAGGTGACGTTCGAACGCATATCCCGAACCGATTCGAGGGGAAATTTTATCGTGCGGGGTATGGCACCCGGCCGCTACCGGGTGTTTGCATTAGATGATCAAAACCGCGATTACAGGTACGATAACCCAATGGAGAAGGTAGCGTTCCTGGATTCAGTGGTGGTACCCTCCACGATGCCGGCAGTGCGGCAAGATACGGTCTTCGTGGATAGCATCACCGTGGATACCATCCTCACGGTACCCTACACCCGCTTCTTGCCTGATGACCTGCTGCTACGTACCTTCCTGTCTGGTTTCCAACGCCGGTACCTCCAGAAGCACGAGCGCCCGGAAGAGCGTAAGCTGGAGATTTTCTTCGCGGCCCCAACTGACATGCCGACCTTTGTCCTGACGAACCCCAAGATGGAGCGGGACGACTGGTACGTTATGGAGCGAACCAAAGGTAACGATACCATCACCCTCTGGATTACCGATTCGTTAATTTACAAACAGGACTCCCTGCAAATGGCGGTTAATTACCTGCGTACCGATTCGCTCAACTTGGATTACATCTCGACGGACACGCTCAACTTCATTATGAGACGATCCCGCCAGGAGCAGAGACAGGCAGAGCAAGCGCGAAAGGAGGCAGAAGAAGCAGCGAGAGAGGAGAAAGCGAAGGAGACGGAAGAGACGGAAGAGACGGAAGAGACGGAAGAGACGGAAGAGACGGAAGAGACGGAAGAGACGGAAGAGACGGAAGAGACGGAAGAGACGGAAGAAAAAGAACAAGTAGAGGGGGAAGAAAGCGCGGAAGAGGCGGACACGGGTGAAGGCGAGGGCGAGCCTGAAGCCGAATTGGAGCCGATATCGTTCCTCACGATTAAGAGCAATATCCAGTCCTCCTTTGAGCTATACAACCCGATTCGGTTAGAGTTTGAGCACCCGGTGGTCGCGTTCGATTCCTCGCACGTGGAGCTCTCTATCCAAGTGGATTCGCTCTTCGAGTTAGTCCCTTTCAGGCTCGAGACTGACTCGCTGAACCCGCGAAAATTCGTGCTGCGCCCCCGATGGGAACCGGGTGCGAGGTATAAGTTCCGGATTGACTCGGCCATGGTCTTTAACTGCTACGGCCTCTGGAACGACACCTACGAGCAACAGTTCACGGTGAAGGCGCTGGATCAGTACGGCAACCTCGAGATTGTCATCACAGGACTGGAGCCGGGTAAAGAGGCGTTCGTGGAGCTACTGGATAAATCGGGTAAACCTTTCCGGAAAAGTTTGGTCAAATCGAACGTGGCCCGCTTCCAAGACCTGCCACCCGGGGAGATGTACGCTCGCCTTATCGTCGATGAGAACGGTGATGGGGTATGGACTACCGGGAATTACGAGGAGCAGCGGCAGCCGGAAGAGGTCTTCTACTACCCTGGCCTGTTCACGATTCGGGCCTACACCGACCACAGCGAGAGCTGGAACATCCGCTCCAAGCCGGTGATAGAGCAGAAGCCGCTGGAGATAACAACGAACAAGCCGCAGGAGAGGAAGAGAAACCCCAACCTGGATAGGCAGAACGAGCAACGGCAAGGGCAACAGAGCTCGCCCTTTTCCGGGATGGGTAGTGGCAGAAGTGAGAGCAGAGGTGGGAGCAGAGGTGGAGGTGCCTCCATGCAGACCTATGGCGGCACCAGGTAAAAAACATTCAAACAAGAGTGACATGAAGAAAAGAGATATAACGGGAGCGGTACTTCTTTTACTGGTACTGCTTACCGTACACCGGCCCCATCTGAACGCCCAGTGTAGCTTGGAAAACACGGCGTTCGTGAACGGGGAGGAGATCCAGTACGACCTTTACTTCAATTACGGGATATTGAACGCCCGTGCAGGGAAAGGGTCACTTTCGGTCACCGACGCCAATTACAGGGGCCAGAACGCTTACAAGCTGGTGATGCTGTTGAACACGTCGGGGTTGGCTGACAACCTGTACACCGTGCAGGACACCCTTACCTCCTATGTCGACAAGGAGTTGCGCCCGCTGCTGTTCACCAAGGAGGCGCTGGAGGGTAAGGATTACACGGTAGAGAGACAATCTTACAGCTACGAGAGAGACGAAATCAACATACGAACCATCCGCCATAGAAACGGGGAGGAGAAGTTCGATGAGGTGGTGGTGACCGACCAATGTACCTACGACTACCTTTCGGTGTTGGCGTACGTTCGAAACCTTGACTTCAAGGGGATGAAGCCGGGCGATAAGAAGTACATCCGCTTCATTTCCGGGAAAAGGCCAGTGAATATGTACGTCAATTACTTGGGGGTGAGTAATATGAAGGCAAACGACGGGAATACCTACGAGGTGATCAATATCTCGATGACTATCCTGGATGATGCCTTTACAAACCAAAAGGAGGCGATTAAGGCCTCTTTGACAAACAACGTGAACCGGGTACCCGTGGTAATTATTACCTACTTGAAATTTGGTACCGTGAAAGCCGTGCTAAACACGGTGTCGGGACTGAAAAAATAGCTCGTTGCATGAAGATTTTCGCGGTTGGCTTCAACTACCCGTCCCATACCAGGGAGATGAAAGGCTTATTAGCTCCACACACGGGGTTCCCCGCTCAGGACGCGGTATCTACCGTCTCGGATGGTGATTCACGCGACAAGAAGGTGGCACCTCTCTACGACCTGGAGGAGCCGATCTTTTTCATGAAACCCGATACGGCGCTGTTACAAGGGGGGAGACCCTTTTTCCTGCCCGATTTCTCGGAGGAGGTGCATTACGAAGTGGAGGTGGTGGTGAAGATAGACCGGCTGGGGAAAAACATCGCGGAACGTTTCGCGCATCGTTACTATAGTGAGGTGACAGTCGGTATTGACTTCACCGCGAGAGACTTGCAGAGACGACAAAAAGAGCGGGGTTTGCCTTGGGAGATCGCGAAGGGTTTCGATAACTCTGCCGCCATCGGTACGTTTGTACCGAAGTCCGATTTCGAAGACCTTTCAAACCTGAACTTTCACCTCGACATTAACGGGCAAACGGTTCAACAAGGTAACACGAGCGATATGATTTACACGGTGGATAAAATAATTTCGTATATTAGCCGTTTCTATACATTGAAGATGGGAGACATCCTGTTTACTGGCACCCCCGCCGGTGTGGGGAGCGTCGCTATAAACGATCACCTGCAAGGGTACTTAGGACACCGAAAGCTGCTCGACTTCCGGGTGAAGTGATCAAGGGGGTGCCACCGATTAACACCGAATGGATTATGAACAAGAGAAGAGCCCTGTTTTTAGCGCTCCTGCTTTTCGCGGGATGGAGCGCCACCACTCGAGCCCAAGAGTACAACCCCATTATCACGGCCGTGCCGTCGCTGCAAATAGCACCCGATGCCCGGGGAGGAGGGATGGGCGATATAGGGGCATCGACCATGCCCGACGTTTATTCCCAGCACTGGAATGCCGCAAAGTATCCCTTTGTCACGAGCCCGGGTGGCTTTGCCTTCGCGTATACACCGTGGTTGAGTAAGCTAACTACCGGAATTCATCAACTTTACGCCTCGGGGTACAAGCAGTTCGGTGAGGGGGGGCTGAACAGCGTAAGCGCTTCGCTCCGTTACTTCACCCTCGGGGAGGTGGATTTGCCGGATCTCTCTGGCGAATTTTGGCGCTCGGTAGCCCCGCATGAGATGGCACTGGATGCGGCCTATGCCCGAAAGCTAACCGAGACCTTCTCGGGAGCGGTCACGTTGCGCTATATACGGGCCGACTACTCCACCGGGGAGGATGAAACCTCGCCGGGGAACGCTTTCTCGGTCGATATCGCGGGGTACAACGAGTCCTATCTGCTTATAGGGCGCTCCGAAGCGCTCCTGGGTATTGGTTTCAACCTGTCGAATATCGGAACCAAAATATCGTACGACGGGGGAACCACCTCCATGTTCCTGCCTGCCAATATGAGGATTGGCGCATCGCTGGGTTTGCCAGTCGACCCGAAGAATACGCTCTCGTTTAGCGTGGACCTGAACAAGTTGCTGGTGCCGACCCCCCCGATCATGAAGGAGGAGGAGAGCAGTGAGGAGTGGAATGCCCGAATTGACGAGTACAACAGCATCTCTTCCATAGGCGGTATTTTTACTTCGTTTGGCGATGCCCCGGGTGGCTTCAAAGAGGAGATGCGGGAGGTAGCATGGTCGGCCGGTATCGAGTACATGTACGATAACCAGTTCTCCCTTCGAGCGGGATACCACCACGAGAGCGAGTACAAGGGGAACCGACGGTACGTGGCTTTCGGCGCTGGCTTTCGGTCAAGCGGCTTCCAAATCGATGCGGCCTACCTGGTTTCTGTATCCCAGTCGAATCCCATAGACCAGACGTTACGGCTCTCGTTGGGATTCGATATCGACGGGCTAAAGGCGCTGTTTCAATAGTTTGTTGCTTTACTGTTTTATTGCACGATGAAGGTACGGGTAGGATTTGGATATGACGTGCACCGGCTAATAGAGGGCAGGGAACTGTGGCTTGGTGGGGTGCGGGTAGACCACGAAAAGGGACTGGAGGGGCACTCCGATGCAGATGTCTTGATCCATGCCATTTGCGACGCCCTGTTGGGCGCGGCTAACCTAAGGGACATCGGATACCATTTTCCCGATACCAAGGCTGAGTACGAGAACGTGGCGAGCGTAACCCTGCTTCGGAAGACCATTCACTTGCTCAATGAGCAGGGGTATCGCTTGGGAAATATCGATGCCACCGTCTGCGCGGAGCGTCCCAGGCTAAACCCGTTTATACCGGCCATGAAGGAGAGGTTGGCTGAAACCATGGGTGTAGATCTATCAGCCATCTCCATTAAAGCGACTACCTCCGAGGCGATGGGCTTCGTGGGTAGAGAAGAGGGCATGGCTGCCTACGTCGTGGCCCTTATCTACCAGTAACGCTTGTTGCCCTATGTCTCTTCGCAACGGGTTCAAGCGTCTAAAGCAATCGAGGGGCCACGCTGTTCATTCGCCCTTTGCCTACGAGCTCATCACCCAAGTTTTTCGCTCGCACCATAGTTTTTACGCCTTTTCCGATATCCCTGAGAGGCTCCGTGGCCACGGCCTGGATACGAGACTGATAACCTCCTTTAACCACCTTTCGTATCGACTGGTTCACTATTTCAAAGCACGAAACATACTGGAGGTGAACCCCGGAACTGGAATTAACACGCTCTTTTTGATGGCTCCCTCAACCCAAACCAACTGCACATGGTTAGAAGGGAAAACGAGTGGTGATCCCGATGAGTCGATCTTGCCCCTTTTGCCGAGGCGACCACACCGCGTGGTTGCCCTATCCGCGCTTCGGGAAGAGCGATGGGTATTCGGGGATGATCCGTTTGTATTTGGAAGAGAATTACTTGGGCCTAGGGGCGAAAAGGTCGCCCCTGAAGAGGGGCTATTTGACGCGATCTTCGTGAACTGCTCCAACACGTACCTGCCATCCATCGACCAACTGTTGGAACTGGGGTGCGAACGGGCTTTTTGGGTAATTCATCCCATTACCAAGGCGCCAGGCAAACAATATTGGAAACAGATCGTTAATGATAAAAGGATTCACGTGACGTTCGAAGGGAAAGAGACGGGAACCGTTTTCCCGTGGGACACGTTAACCCCGTCGCGCTATTTTATTTGATGCAACTTTCATTTGTGCTGTTTATGAAGAAAAGTAGACCATACACAAGCGGTGTTAATGTTCTTAAATCGTTTATCAGACTACTTTTTCGTGCTTGCCCGATACGAAAGCCATAAATTGTCTGAAGAAATGTATTGGGAACAGGGGGATATATAATTTTTTTTTATACATTCGCGGAAAAATAGCACCGCGCCGACGAAACGATCAACATTTAGCGTGAACTTGGGTTTTGCCGGCGAGGTGGTAGGAATAATTAACCACGTAAAAGAAAGGATCAATCAATGTACTGGACACTAGAATTAGCATCAAAGCTGGAAGATGCTCCTTGGCCCGCTACAAAAGATGAATTAATCGACTACGCGCAACGATCGGGTTCACCGCTGGAAGTGATCGAGAACCTGCAAGAGATCGAGGAGGAGGGTGAAATTTTCGAGTCGATAGAAGACATCTGGCCTGATTATCCGAGCAAAGAAGATTTCTTCTTCAACGAAGATGAGTATTAGCGTTAGAGCATCTTGACTCAACAGGCATCCCAAGCGTAGTGAGGGATGCCTGTTTCTTTTTAAAAGTGTGTAATAAACATTTTTTTTTATGAAAACATGAGGAATAATGGTGCGTTTTTTAAATCTTTGTAGAGGAATACGCTTTACATACAATTCTTGCATGTTTTTCTGTTTTCTTCCATGTAGAAGCGAAAGTTAAGCATCAATCTGGATATAAGTAATGAGCATAAGCATTCGATCCCTTAATAAGATCTATCCGAACGGTAACCACGCGCTAAAAGACATTACAATGGAGATCCCAACCGGTATGTTTGGATTGCTTGGTCCCAACGGAGCGGGAAAGTCCACCCTTATGCGTATCCTGGTGGCCCTTATGGAGCCCACGTCGGGTGAGGTGGACGTGTTTGGGTATAACCTGTTGAAGGAGCGCAAGGAGGTGCGGGGTATCCTCGGGTACCTGCCGCAGGATTTTCGTTTCTTTGCCCGGTATAAAACGCATGAATTTCTCGATTACGCCGCCCGGTTAGCGGGTATGACGAACGGGAGGCAGCGTCGCCAAGCCGTGGACGAGATGTTGGAAAGCGTGGGACTGTTCGACGTGCGTGAACGGTACGCCAACCGCCTGTCGGGAGGGATGAAACGGCGGTTAGGTATAGCGCAGGCGTTGATCCACAACCCCAAGTTGATCATCGTGGACGAGCCCACCACGGGGTTGGACCCGGAAGAGCGGATTCGTTTCCGCAACCTGCTGGCCAAGATTAGCGAGCAAGATGTGACCATTATCCTGTCAACGCATATCGTAGGCGATATCTCCAGCACGTGCAACTGCATGGCCCTGATGAACCGGGGTGAGATCGCCTTCTTCGGTTCTCCGGAGGAGATGCGAAAGGAGGCGGAGGGAAAGGTGTGGCGCATGCAGATCAGCGGTGACGAGCTGCACTTGATCGACCAGAAGTACCCCGTGATCACTACGATCCCATCGGGCACCGGGTGGGAGATACAGGTGGTGGCCGATGAGATTGAAGGGTACGACGCGGAGCCCTACCCGCCCAACCTGGAGCACGCGTACGTTTACTATATGGAGAAAAAACTGAATCGTTGGATGGATGCGTAACCGACTGCATAGCATACAATCCGTTGCCTTATACGAGAGCAAGCTGCTGAAGAGGAGCTGGTTTTACCGGATCTTCCTCATCCTGGCTATCTTGTCCTTATGTATCTTTAACTTCGTCGCGCTGGTATGGGAGGGCAACTCCGGCTTATGGTTGATGAAGGCGATACCCGCGATGATACCGTACGCCAACTTGCTCTACCTGAACACGGGGCAGGCCATTATCGCGGTATTCCTCTCTTCCGAGTTTTTGAAATCGGACAAGAAGCTCGATACCTCGGAGGTGTTTTACGTGCACCCGCTAAGTAACGCGGAGTACGTGATCGGAAAGATCTGGGGTAACGCGCGGGTCTTCATTCAACTGGACCTCCTGATTATCCTCTTGGTCGTCATCTTTAACCTCATCTCGGGGGTTGCCATCGACTGGATGGCATACCTGGGTTACTTCCTGCTGATATGTATCCCTACCTTGATCTATATTTTCGGTTTGTCGGTCTCCTTAATGCTTATCCTGAAGAGTCAAGCTGTCACCTTTGTTGTCCTGTTGGGCTACATCGCGCTCACCCTCTTCAACCTGGGTAATAAGTTTTACCACCTGTTCGATTACATGGCGTTTAACCTGCCGCTTGTGAAATCGACCATCGTGGGATTCACAAACTGGGCCATCGTGATTAACCACCGCGTGATGTACCTCCTGCTTGGAGTCGGTTTCATTTGCCTTACCATCTTCCTGTTTCGAAGGCTGCCGAATTCAAAGAAAGCGAGCTACCGGTGGCTTGCCCTATCGGTTATCTTCATCGCCGTTGGGGTAGGGGCCGGCTATCGACACGTGACCTCTTTTACGGGGGCCGCTGCCAAGCGCCAACTTTACACCGAGATCAACAACCGGTACGTGAATAGCCCCAAGATGGTGGTGGAGCAGTACGGTATTGACCTGAAACAGCAGCCGGGCACGATCGCCTCAGAGGTGGAGATGCAGGGCGTGGCCCTGGAGAAGTCCAGCCGCTTTACCTTCTGTCTAAATCCGGGGTTACAGGTTAGTGAGGTGGTGGAAAATGGCAACCCCCTCCCATTCACAAGGGAGCATCAAATATTGCTGGTCGATTTCGAACGGGTGGTGGAAGAGGGCGATTCAGTCCGGTTCACGATGAAGTACGAGGGAAGGGTCGATCCAGATTTCTGCTATTTGGATATCCCGGACGAGTTCTTGGAAGAGGAGTACGCCAGTCAAGGGTTCAATATAGAGAAAGAGTACAGTTTCCAGGAGGAAAACTACCTGCTTTTCACACCCGAAACATACTGGTACCCGCGTCCGGGCACCTCATATAGCAGTGAGTCCCCCGACTGGCAACAGGCCTACTTTAGCCATTTCCGCTTGAAGGTAACCACCCGTGATCGCTTGAAGGCACTATCGCAAGGAACCATGGAAGGGGAGGGGCAAGAAGGTACAGGTGACAACGTGTTCGTCTACGAGACCGATTTCCCGACCCCATCTATCACGCTTATCATTGGTGATTACGAGCAGAAAAGCGTGGAGGTGGACTCCACGCTCTACTCGGTTTGGTACTTAAGGGGGCACGACTATTTTTCGGACGTTTTCGAGCCGATTTCAGATACCATTCCTGCTCAAATCAGGGAGCGCAGACGTTCCCTTGAAAGTAACTACAACCTCGATTACTCGTTCCACCGCCTTTCCCTCGTGGAGGTGCCTGTCCAGTTCTATAGCTACCCGCGCACGTGGACGCAGGCGCAGGAGGTGATGCAGCCCGAGATGATCCTGCTCCCCGAAAAGGGGTGCTTGATTGAAAACGCGGACGTGGAGAATGGGGTTCGGAACGAGCAAAGGTGGGCACGTCAAAGGGGGCAAGAGGTGAGCGATGAAGATGCGGCGTTAAGGGTGTTTAACCGTTTCATGGGACTCTTCCAGCGGACGGAGAGCGATATGAGCTGGTCGAGTGAACGTGGGGCAATTAACGTTACCGTTAAGGCGAATCCATATTTCATTTTCCCTCAGTTGTATAACTACCGGTATAACGTCTTCTCTTCCGAGTGGTCGGTTGCCAACCGCCTCATTGAACTTTACCTGCAAGATAAGTCAGAAGAGGCTACCTGGATACGACAGATGAACGGGATTAGCAACAACGAAAAGGCCAACTTGTTGATGGAACAGGCATCGTTCAAGGAGCTGCTGGCTGATGGGGAGCACCGTGACTTGCTGGACAATATTGTCTCGCTAAAAGCCAACCACCTCTTTGCCTACGCCGAGCAAAATGTAGGCTACAACGAATTCCGCGATTCGTTGCGTAATGTGCTGCAACGTAACGAGTTTGCTAACCTTCGATTCGAGAGCTTGCTGGATACGATGGGTGCCCTGGCGGGGGTGGACTTGCGTTCGCCCCTAAAGGCATGGAACTACCCGACACCGCTTCCCGTCTATACCCTCGGGACACCGGAAGTGCTACAGATTACCAACCGGGATCAAGAGGTGTTCGTCACGAAACTTCAGATCACTAACGATTCGGAGTACGACGGGATAATCAACCTGGAGATATTTTTCGGGGGGCAAAGCCTGTATGACCCCCGTGCCAAACGGAAAATAGCGTTGGATGCCCGTGAAACCAAGCGACTGGTCGCGGTATGGGATGAGGTCCCGCGAAGCGTAAACGTGAACACGTTGATTTCCGGGAACTTACCCAGCTCGATCAGCTTTCCGGTCAGCAACATTATCAGGGAACGAAACAAACCGATTGACGAGGAGGGGGATTTCGTGGTGCAGAATGTCTCGTATAATATCCCGGGTGAGGTGATCGTGGATAACGAGGATTCGGCACTCTTCGTCTTGTCGGAACCCGAGGTGGTGGGCCTTCTGCCGCAGTGGCTGGATCAGATGGACAAGACCTCGTTCGACTATTCGGGGGTGTCAACCTGGCGCCCGCCGTTGCAGTGGACGCTGACCACGAACGACAGGTATTATGGGACGCGGGTGCGTTCTGCCTACGTGATAAAAAGTGGTAGCGGGAACCAGACGGCTACCTGGAAAGTTCCCGTTCCGAGCTCAGGTACGTACGACCTCTTTTATTGGGTCCACAGGCCTGATGATGCACGTCGAAGGGGTGGCAGGGGACGCGGAGGTGGAGGCGGTGCGAGGGGCGCAGCCGAGTATCACTTTAAGGTTCACTACGATGGGGGCGCAGAGAACGCGTATATCGACCTAAGGCGCTCTGATGAAGGATGGAGCCTATTGGGAACCTACTTATTTAGTGAAGATACGGTGCAAGTGGTATTAAGCAACGATTGCGGGTTGCAAAGTGTTACGGCCGACGCCGTGCGAATTGTCAGAAGGTAAGTATAGCAACGAAAATAATTAGTAGACAAGAGGATTACTATAGATAATGATAATGAATATGAAAGGGCTACGGATACAATGTATGGGTTGGCTGCTGTTTTTCGCGGGAACGGCAACCCCCTTTTGTCTCCACGCTCAAGAACCGTCAACCCGCGAACCGTCAACCCAGGAGGCGCTGATTCAGGAAACGTTGAATCATGGAGAGCCGGATCAAGGGCTGCCTACCCGCGAACCGCTAACCATTGAGCAGGCACTCGATATCGCTGAAGAGAACAACCCCGACCTGATAGCGTCGAAGCTCAACCTCGAGAGGTATCAGCAGCACCTGGTGGCGCAACGCGCCTCTCTGAAGTCCCGTTTCTCCCTGGACCTTACGCCTGTCAACTACAGCCGGTCGAGGAGATTCGACAACCGGCTGTCACAATGGTACACCAACGAAACGTTAAACACGAGCGGAACCTTCATGGTATCGCAGCCTATCCTGTTAACCGACGGGGAGATATCTCTGATCAACACCTTCGGCTGGCAAGATAACCACTCGATCGTGGAGGGGAGGGAAAACCAGAACCGGGCATTTAGCAACGACCTTTACGTGCGACTCAACCAACCTATCTTCACCTACAACCGGCGTAAGATGGAGATGAAGCAGATCGAGTTCGACTATGAAAATGCCGGCATACGGTACGCGCTGCAGCGGCTTAACACCGAGAGGAGCATTACCAACCAGTTCTATAGCGTCTACATGGCTCAAAATAACCTGGCCATCAGCAAGGAAGAGTTAGAAAACACCAGCCAAAGTTTCGAAATCATAAGGAACAAGGTAGAGGCCGACCTGGCCGCACGGGAGGAGCTTTACCAGGCGGAACTAAACCTCGCCAACGCGCAGTCGGCAGTAGAGGAGCGAACCGTGGCCCTGGAGAACGCGAAGGATCAACTGAAGCAAACCCTGGGGATGCCGCTGAACGAGGATATCGAGGTGAAAGGCGAGATCGAGGTGAGCCCGGTGGCGGTTGATCTGAACCACGCGGTGCAGAGCGGTTTGACATCGCGTATGGAGTTGAGGCAGCGTGAGATCGATATTGAGCTCGCGGAGCTGCAGATGATCCAGACGAAGAGTATGAACGAGTTCAGGGGTGACATCTCGCTCTCCATTGGTATCATCGGGGACCACGAGAAGTTCCACAACATGTACGATAACCCCACGAAAAACCCGCGCATATCGGTCAGCCTGACGGTACCCATCTTCGATTGGGGGGAGAAAAAAGCGCGGGTAAAGGCGCAAAAGATCGCGCAAACCCTCGCCCAGATCGAGCAGGAGAACCTGCAAATCGATATTGAGCTGGAGGTGAGACAGACCTGGAGAAGGCTTGAAAACCTGCGTACCCAAATCGATATCGCGGAGAAAAGCGTGCGGAACGCGGAGCTCACGTATGATATCAACCTGACGAGGTACCGCGAAGGCGACCTCACGGGTATGGAGATCAGCCAGTTTCAAACACAGCTCTCGAACCGGAGAATGGCTTACGCGCAAGCGCTTATCAACTATAAGATAGAGCTACTCAACTTGAAGATATTGTCGCTGTACGACTTCGAGAAAGAGGAGCCTTTGGTGCCCGTCAGGGACCTGTCCAGAATTATTCATTGAGATACAACGATGAACCTAACAATATAACGTAACTAATGCAATACAAAGTCTTATCATTAACGGTGGTGGTCACTTTGCTCGCGGCGTGCAGTAATCCACCACAAAGTAGCCAAAGCGATATCGAGACCCCCGTCTCGGTTCAGGAGCTTAAAAAGGGATCGATCAGCAAGCTGATCAATACCACCGGAACGGCTTACGCGACCTATAGTGTGAACCTCAACGCGGAGATGAACGGCTATTACACCCTTCAAACCAACCCCTCTACCGGGAGACCCTACAAACTGGGCGATGCTGTTAAGAAGGGGCAGTTGATCATACACTTCCAGAACCGGGAGTATGAGAACGGGATCGCGCTCGACTCTAGGAAACTTACCCTTGAGATAGCGGAACAGGAGCAGGTCAAGCAGGCCGCCCTTTATGAAAAGGGAGGTGTTACGCTAAGCGAGATGCGCAACACCGAGGTGAGGGTGACCAATGCCCGGTATGACCTGGAGAACGCCGAGATCAACCTGGCGAAAATGAGTGTCAGGGCACCCTTCGACGGGGTGATCGTCTCCCTGCCGCATTACACGCCGGGGAGCTGGGTGACACAGGGGAGCGAACTGGTTGGCCTGATGGCCTACTCGAGGATGTACATGGAAATAAACCTCCCGGAGAGTACCATGGAGTACGTCAAGGTAAATCAACCCGTTCATATCACCCACTACACGCTCGCTGAAGATACGATAGCGGGCCAGATAAGCGAGTTATCGCCCGCCATCAGCACCGAAACACGTACCTTCCAAGGGAAGATTACCATCAGTAACGACCAGTTGAAATTGCGTCCCGGTATGTTCGTGAAAGCCGACATCGTGGTAGACCAGGCGGATAGCGCCATCATTATTCCGAAAGATGTGGTGCTCTCGCGAAGAGATCGTAAGCATGTCTATGTCGTGGAGAGGAATACCGCCATCCTGCGGAATATCGAAACGGGACTGGAAGATGAGGATTATATCGAGGTGACGAAGGGACTGAACGAGAATGATAACCTGATTATTCGGGGATACGAAACGTTGAGGGAGAACAGCCGCGTCAAGGTGTTAAAATAGGTCGTTCCTAAAGTAAAGGCAACTGTATTTTTAATAGCAACCAGCAATGAGGAATATACTCCGATTCGCGCTCAAAAATCCCGTTACCATCAGCATGATCGTGTTCGCGATCCTGCTGCTGGGGAAGATTTCGTACGACAGGCTCAACGTGGATCTGTTGCCCGATATGAATTCACCGCGTCTCTTCGTGGAAGTGGAAGCCGGTGAACGTCCACCGGAAGAGATCGAGAAGCTGTTCGTGGAGAGCATGGAGTCGATGGCAATTCGGCAAAGCGACGTGGTACAGGTATCTTCCGTTATCCGGGCTGGCTCCGCCCGATTGACGGTGGAGTACGTGCAAAACAAGGATATGGATGAGGCCTTTTTGGACCTCCAGAAGGCGATGAGCCCGTTCGCGCAGAACGCCGAGATTGAATCGGTCAATATCACCCAACACGACCCGAACCGGGATCCAGTTATGCTCATCGCGATGTTTCACTCATCGATTACCGATATGGCAGAGTTGCGAAAGATGGCCGACAGCTATATCCGCAACGAGCTCATCCGGTTGGAAGGGGTGGCAGAGGTGGCCCTCTCGGGTGATGAGGTGCCTGTGCTCACCATCGAAACTGACCCCTATAAGCTGAGCGCGTTTGGGGTAACCATGGAGGAGATCGCGTCGCGGATCGAATCCAATAACCAAAGCATCTCGGGGGGTAGGGTGAGCGAACTCGGGCTGCAGTATTTGGTAAAGAGTGCACCCATGTTTGCCTCCGAATCGGATTTCGAGGGGCTGGTCATTGGTTACAGGCCCATCGAAGCCACTGGTGGGGGCGCTGCAGGTGGCATGGGCATGCAAGGTGGGGGAGGCAACGTGGAGAACGCCCCCATTTTCCTGGGGGAGGTGGCGACCGTGCGGTTTGAGAATGCTCGTCCCGACAATATCGTGCGCCTGAACGGGGAGCGTTGTATCAGCTTGTCTGTTTACAAGGAGATGCAGTTCAACACGGTCAAGGCGGTTGATCTGATCACGAACCAGTTGGCCGTTATCGAGCAGGCGTTGCCGGGCTACTCGTTCATGGTGATTGACAACCAGGGGACCTTCATCAAGCAGTCGATAGGCGAGGTGAAGACCAGCGCGCTCCTGGGGATGGTGCTGGCCGTGCTGGTGCTCTTCTACTTCCTTCGCCGGGTGAGCACAACGCTCATAGTGAGTGTATCGATCCCGGTATCCATCATCGCCACGTTCGTGATGATGTACTTTGGGGGACTTACGCTTAACGTGATGACGTTGAGCGGGCTGGCTTTGGGTGCGGGGATGCTGATTGATAATGCTATCGTGGTGATAGAGAGCATCTTCCGGAACCGTGAGCAGGGGATGGAACGCAGGGAGGCTATCATCACCGGGACCACCGAGGTGTCGGGGGCAGTGGTGGCCGCTACCCTGACGACTATCGTCGTTTTTATTCCCATCGTTTACCTGCATGGTGCCTCGGGGCAGCTGTTTAAGGAGTTGGCGTGGACGGTCACTTTCTCGCTCTTGTCGTCACTGTTTGTCGCCCTGCTGGTCATCCCCATGCTGTACGACCAGTTTACAAAGCGGAAAGGCGACCAACATGAAGCCGTCTCGGTACAATTTAAGGGGTATGGCAACCACCTTCGTTGGTTGTTAGCCCGTCGCGGGTGGGTGATCGGTATCGCGGCAGCGATACTTGCCGTTGCTATCCTGCTTACCCCCTATGTCGGTACCGAGTTTCTACCCCGTTCCGAGGGGAAGGATTTTACCGTTTCGGTTAAGCTGCCGGAGGGCACCCGGTTGGAACGCACCGATGCCGTGGTGGACAACCTGGAGTTCTTGCTGCGTTCAGTGAGCCAGGATAGCCTGGCAACTATCTATACCCATATTGGTAAAGGGGCTTCGGGTAACCGCGTGTTCGAGGGTGAACACACGGCCACGATAAAGGTGATGTTGTCTGAACAGGGCAAGGTACCGACCGAGCAGGTAATTGCCCAATTCGTGGAGGTCACCCGAGAGATAGAGGGTCTGGAGCTCTCGTTCAGCCAAGACGATTACTCCCTGAGCGAATTCTTAGGAGGCGATGAAGCCCCCGTGGTAGTGGAGGTGAGGGGAGAAGAGCTCGATGAGATTGGCTACCTCACGGAAGAGGTACTGCAACGGATGGCCTCGCTGGAAGGGGTATACAACGTGAAGTCCTCCTTGGCCGATGGGGCTCCCGAACTTAACGTGTCCATCAACCGAACCTTCGCGGGCATCAACAATATCTCGGTGGCGGCTGTTATTCAACAGCTAGAACAGCAACTGCAGGGACGCTCGGTCGGTAAGATGGACTACAAGGGCGAGATGCGGGACATCCTTATCAAGATGCCCGATATAACCGCGAACGAGCTTGGGAACCTGGTGATTACCAGTGGGAACCAGGAGTTTCGACTGGCCGAGATCGCCACCATCACCAGTTCTCGAGCGCCTAAGGAGATATTCCGCCGTAACCAGGCGCGCATCAACAAGATACTCGCCGACATGGACTCGGAGCGGTCACTCGACAAAGTGGCGAGGGAGATCCGCACCGCGGTTTCGGATATCGAGCTGCCCAACAACTACTCCATAACGGTTACAGGGCAAGAGGAGAAGCGCGCGGAGTCGATGGATAGCCTGCTCTTCGCGTTGCTGCTCTCCGTCGTGCTGGTTTACATGGTCCTGGCCTCGCAGTACGAATCGCTGCTGCACCCGTTTACCATACTATTGACCGTCCCGTTCGGCTTGGTGGGTGCCGTCATGATCTTCCTGATAACGGGCACCCCCCTTAACATCATGGGGGCGATGGGGGTCATTATGCTGGCGGGGATAGCGATTAACAACTCTATCCTCCTGGTGGGACGCATGAACCAGCTGAAGGCGACGATGAGCCTCACCGAGGCTATCGTGCAGGCAGGCCAACAGCGTGTACGACCTATCATCATGACCAGCCTCACGACCATCCTGGTACTGCTGCCGATGACGTTCGGTTTTGGAGAGGGGGCGGCCATGCGCTCTTCCATGGCAGTGGCAGTGATCGGGGGACTTGTCACCTCCACGCTGATGAGCCTGGTGGTCATCCCTTGTCTCTACTCCCTCTTCGAGCAGATGAAGCATAGGGTGATGAAGCGGTCGGGGCCGCGTGAATAGCCCAAAACCAAAGATAGAGAACTGTGGCAATAGCGATCCACGATGACAAAAAAGCTGAAAGGTGAGGATTGGAAAGTGGAGATGTAGAAATGAAGGAGAGACGAAGTAAGGAAAGGAAAAAGGGCGTTGAAAAGAAAAAAAGAGAAGGATGAACTTTCTTTTAAATAAACGGGTAACGATCACCATGTTGTTTATCGCGACTACCCTCTTGGGGTACGTGTCGTATAAGCAACTGCCGGTTGAATTGCTCCCTAACGCGGAGCTGCCGGTGCTGTTCGTCTCCGTCCGCTCGACACAGGATATGGACCCGTCGTACGTGGAGTCGGAGGTGATTATCCCCTTGGAGGGGGCAATCAGTACCGTGGGAGGGGTAGACCAGATCCAGTCGGAGATAAGTAGCCGGCAATCCTCTATCCGTATCGACTTTAAAAGCAACGTCAACTTCAAGACCACTTCGTTAAGGCTGGAGGAGAAGATGAAGGAGGTCTCTTCATCCCTTCCGGATGGCTTTAACGTGAGCGTGCAGAAGATGGATGTGTCGATGATGAGTAACACCTTTATGACGCTGCAAGTACGCGGATCCGGGGGTGTCGATCGGGTTCGTAACATCGTGGACGAAGAGGTGGTGGACGAGCTGGAAAATATCGACGGGATAGCGGCGGTCCAGGTCTACGGTGGGCGCGAGCGGGCTATCGAGGTGCAGCTGGACAGGGAGGCGTGCAACGCCCTGAACCTTACCCCTTCCCGGGTGAGCAGCCTGCTCAGCAGCAATGCCCAGGAAAAGGTGTTCGTGGGTACCGTTAACGAGACGCACGAACACTACTTCGTTCACGTGAACTCATCCTATACCAAGGTGTCCGACTTAGAGAACCTGGTGGTTGCCCCTGGTCCCATCTTCTTGAAGGATGTGGCGACCCTCTTCTTCGACCTGAAAGAGGAGACGTCGTACAGCCGCGTGAACGGGAAAGAGTCCATCTCGGTTTCGTTGCTCAATGATGCGCAGGCTAACCTGATCGACCTCTCGCATCGGACGCAGGAGGTAATAGAGCAGCTGAACGACCGACTGGAACCGCTCGACCTGGAGATCGTGGTCGAGTCAAACACGGCCGAGACGATGGAGAACAACATCAATCAGATTATACAGCTCGCTTTGATGGGCGGACTGTTGGCCGTGATCGTGCTCTGGTTCTTCTTGAAAAACGTGCGCTTGGTACTCTTGATCGCGCTGGCCATGCCGATCTCGATCTTCACGGCGTTCAATATTTTCTACGTCGCCGGTATCACGGTCAACAGCCTCACGTTGATAGGGATGGCTCTCGCGGTGGGGATGCTGCTGGATAACAGTATCGTCGTGTTGGAGAATATTTACCGTCTCTCAGGGAACGGCCTGCGTCCTGACCTGGCGGTCACCCAAGGTACCAAAGAGGTGTGGCGATCTATCGTCGCCGCCACGTTTACCACGGTTGTTATCTTCCTTCCCTTCCTCTTCTCCGATAACTTCCTGCTCAAGCTCATGGGCTCGCATATCGGTGTTTCTATCATCTCCACGCTCATTATCTCGTTGCTGGTCGCGCTGCTCTTCGTCCCCATGGCTTCCTACTTCGTGCTGCAAGGGAAAAACGCGCATAGCATTTTCTACGAGAAGGTCTCCCTTACGCAACGTCCTATCCAGATCTACCTCGTACTGTTAAAGAGCTGCATGCGGCACCCCGGGGTAACCATTTTCGGTTCGCTCGCCCTGTTAATCGTGACCTTGCTGATGGCGCTCTCCTCCTCTACCACGCAGAAGCGGGAGGTGGATGCCGACAGGTTCAATATCTACGTGACCATGCCGACCGGGAGTACGCTCGAAAGCACGGACAACGTGGTCAGGGTGTTGGAAGAGCGGCTGGAGGTGATACCGGAAAAGCAGGACCTGGTGGTCCGCGTAAATGAGGAGGAGGCCTCCTTAACGCTTATCCTGCAGGAAGATTACCAAAAGATCGGGAAACGAAAGATAACCGAGATAAAGGCGGAAGTGCAGTCGCTGTTGCGTAACGTGGGCGGTGCGGACATCTATGTCTCGGATGCGACCGGTGGTGGGCAGAGCAGTGGCGGACTCAGTGGAATGGGTAGCTTCATGAGCCTCCTGGGCATTGGTGACAACCAGGAGCGAATCGTTATCAAGGGCTCCGATTATGAAATGATGCAGGTGGTGGCCGAGGACGTTCGATACCAGGTTGAGCAACAGGATTACATTCAGAGTGCCCGTGTCTCCTTCACACGCCGTCAGCCCGAGGTGCTGCTCGGTTTCGAACAGTTACTGCTGACCAGTTACGGCATTACCCGTGCCAACATAACGACCGGGCTGTCGGAGATGAACACGGAGTTCTCCTCGGGCACTACTTTTAAGGTAGGTGATGAGTCGTACGATATCATTATTCGGGATAGGCTGCCACAAGAGGAGGAGGAAGAACAACGACGGCAAAAAACGATAGACGACCTCAAAGTAGCCCAGATCGCGAACGCGAGCGGCGGATTGCATAACCTGGAGGATATCGCAACGGTCAACAAGGGGTTTGGTCGCGCCCAGATTGTGCGTGTTAACCAAGACAAGGAGCTTACCGTCTATTACAGTTTCTCGCGAAACATTACCGGCTCAAAGGACCTGCTTGAGGGGTATCGTACCGATATCGATGAGTTGATCGCCAACTACAATCTACCGGCAGGGGTAGCTATTGAGGTGGTACACGAAGAGGATGAGTTGGGGGACTTCAGGTTTCTCATCGTGGCCGCTTTCCTGCTTATCTTCATGATCCTGGCCATGGTATTCGAGTCGGTCACCACCCCCCTGGTCATGCTCTTCTCTATCCCCCTGGCCGCTATCGGCTCGTTGCTCGCGTTGATCATCACGGGCAATAGCTTGATGAACGCGAACACGCTGATGGGCTTTCTCATCCTGATAGGGGTGGTGGTGAACAACGGTATCATCCTGATCGACTACTCGAATATCCTCCGTAAGAGGGGCTACAGGCGGGAACGTGCGCTGATGACCGCAGGCCTGTCGCGCCTCCGTCCCATTTTGATCACGGCGACCACGACCATTATCGCGATGTTCCCGTTGGCGATGGGCCATTCGGAGTACGCGGGGGCAATTGGTGCTCCATTTGCCATCACCGTGATCGGGGGGCTCGCGTTTTCTACCCTGCTGACGCTCGTGATTATCCCGACCGTGAACATGGGGTTGGAGAACGCGTTAACCTGGTACCGGGCCTTACCGCTCAAAACCAAGGGATTGCACCTTGTGCTCTTTATTGCTGGAGCGCTTCTTATCTACCTGTACGTCCACGGGACGATGTATCAGGTGGTATACATCACGTTGCTCGCGGTGTTGATCCCGGGCATAACCTACTTTATGCAGACCAGCTTGCGGCGTGCCAAGGCCGACGTGGTGGACCCGGAACAGGAGATCCGTATCGTGGTCCGGAGCTTGGTTAAAATATATGACCGTGCAGGCCGCTTCACCCGTGAATGGTACAGCGGGTTGAACATGCGGCAGCGATTGGGGTTGAGCGGGGAGTTCCGCTCGTTAAAGGATTTCGTCAATGCCTCCTGGCTCTTTATCCTATGGGGCTTCGGTATCTACTTCACCTACTTCTACATCGATAGTAAGCTGTGGGGTTTCCTGCTCTCTTTCGCCATGTACGGTGCAACCCTGTTCCTGTGGCGAAAAGTGCGGGGTTACCTCTATCACCGGTTCGAGGGGAGCCAGGTGGTACGGTATATGAACCGGGTGGTCTTCTGGACGCTGCCCCCGCTGTTTTTGTTTGGCCTGTACAAGATGCTGGATAACCTCGCGATGGTCTTGGTTATAGGTGTGCTGTGGGGAATGGTTATCGCTATCTACGTTACCTCCCACTACCTTTACGATAAGAACATCAACATCGAGCGGGTTACGGGTCGCCATGCCCGGTTGAAGCGGGCCTACTTCCGTTTGGTCATGAGCATCCCGGTGATTGGCAAACGCCGCCGTCCTTTTAAGGCGTTGCGTAGCGTTTCGTTTGATATTAAAACGGGCATGTTCGGCTTGCTGGGTCCCAACGGTGCGGGGAAATCGACCCTTATGCGCATCATCACGGGTATCTTGGATCAGAGCTACGGTACCATCTGGATCAATGGGTTGGACACCCGTACACACCGGGAAGAGCTGCAGAGCCTGATCGGCTTCCTTCCGCAGGAGTTCGGGATGTACGAGAACATGACCGCGTGGGAGTTCCTGGATTACCAAGCCATACTGAAGGGGTTGACCGACCGAGAGGTACGTGAAGAGCGGATCGATTACGTGCTTAACGCGGTGCATATGCATGAGCGTAAGGATCACAAGATAGGCTCTTTCTCGGGCGGGATGAAGCAACGGATAGGAATCGCCCTTATCCTCCTGCACCTGCCGCGCATTTTGGTGGTCGACGAGCCAACGGCCGGTCTTGACCCGCGGGAACGCATCCGTTTCCGCAACCTGCTGGTCGAGCTGAGTAAAGATCGCATCGTTATCTTCTCAACGCACATCATCGAGGATATCTCCAGCTCATGCAACCAGGTGGTTGTGGTCGATAAGGGAGAGCTGAAATACTTCGGGGCACCCGAGGAGATGGTCGGTATGGCAGTAGGCAAGGTGTGGCAGTTCCTGATTGATAAAGAGGCGTTCGAGCAGCTCGACAAATCGCTGGTGGTGCATAATGTACAAGATGGTGACCAGATACAGGTGCGCTATATATCAGTGGATCGTCCGCACCCGGAAGCGGTGGAGGCGGAGGCGAACCTGGAGGATGCCTATTTATGTTTGTTGAAAAATATATAACGCGATGGGCTTTAAAAATCAAGTGGGGCTAATGGCTCGTGTAGCGCGGTATAACTTGAAGATTATATTCGCGGGGAAATTCCTTTGGTTTCTGCTGGCCGCTTTCGGCTTTTTCGCGTTTTTCATGTTTCAACGGGCGTGGAATCGGGCGGAGATCAACGAGGGTACCATCTACACCCTGTTACTGTTCCCCTGCTTATTGCTTATTTTTTACCCGGTTGTTTTCGGCATTCAAAACGATGAGGATAACCGGATCCTCGAGATCATCTTCGGTATCCCCAACTACCGCTTCAAGGTGTGGGGTGCGCGCCTGCTGATGGTCTACGTGGCGAACTACGTCATCCTGGTCGTCTTCGCCTACATCGCTCGTGTATTGCTCTACCCGGTGAACCCCTTCGAGATGGCGGCACAGTTGATTTTCCCGATGCTGTTTTTCGGTAACCTGGCTTTCATGTTCTCCACCATCACGCGGAGCGGAAACGGCACCGCGGTGATCATGATCGTTTTGGGCCTTCTCTCCTATATTTTCATGAGCGGCAGTGGCGAGACCGCGTCCTCTTTTTGGAATCCCTTCCTGAATCCCTTCTCCATGCCGACCAACGCGCATCCCGTAATCTGGCAAAACACCCTGCTCAAAAGCAGGATCTTCCTGCTCGTGGGCAGCGCGGTGTGGTTGATGGCAGGTTTTTTAAACCTGCAAAATCGAGAGAAGTTCGTTTAGAACTTTCCCGTGCCCCTGAGGTTATAGGGGCGATTCAATTTGTTTGCCCCAAAGAGTGTTGGGTGGTTAATGCCCAAAACTGTTTAACCTCTCATGCTGTTCCCTGCCTGGGGGAATTGGGCATTTTTAAAGCAGCTTCTCTATTTTTTCGGTAAACAGCGATTTAGCCCCTGCACCCACCAGTTTGTCCACCACTTCCCCGTTCTTGATGAACAGGACGGTGGGTATACTGCGAATGCCGTACCTGGACGTGGCCTCGTCGTTGTTGTCCACATCCACCTTACCTACTACCACCCTGTCTTGGTACTCTTCCCCAATCTCATCGATAATGGGGCCAATCATCTTGCAGGGGCCGCACCACTCCGCCCAGAAGTCAATCACTACCAGCTTGTCTGTCTGTAACACCTCGTCCAAGGTGGCATCTGTAATTTGCAGTGTCATACTTTATTGTTTTATGATTAATTTATTGTGAAATCTATTTGTAAGTATTGCGTCAGGTGGTCGATGAAGCGTTTATCCACCAGCACCCTCTCCTGCCTTGCAAAGAGGTTCAAGCTTGTTCCGCCCTTCTCATCAACGACGTGGAAATATAACAACGAATGGCCGGAATTGTTTTTCACCAGGTTGGATAGTTCGGCCACGGTGTTGTCGTTCAGCTCGGAGAGGGGTACGTGAAGGGTGATTTTCGTGACCAGCTGCTCCTTCGCTTCCGAAAGGAGCCTGATCGAGGATACCTTTATCTCTAACTCATCTTTTCGGTATCGCCTGGGCTGCACGTTTCCCTCCACGTAGATCGATAACCCCGGGCGGGCAAATTTGCCGTAGTTCACGCTATCCTCCCCGAACAGGGCTAGCTCGTAACTGCCCACGTAGTCCTCTACCTTGAAGATGGTATAGGGGGATCCCCGCTGGGTTTGCCCCTCTCGCACCGTGGTGACGATACCCCCGAAGGAGATCCTCTTGCCGTTTAGAGCGGAGAGGTCCTGTAGCTTCAAGGTATCGGCGTTACAGACATGTTTGAGGATAAACCCGTACTCGTCCAGCGGGTGGGCCGACAGGTAGATGCCTATCAGCTCCCGCTCCTTGTTCAGCCTCTCGAGGTCCGACCACCGTTCGGCATGAGGAGGCTTGGGTTGCGCGATATGGTTGGAGAAGTCATCACCGAACAGGGAGGCCATCGACTCCATCTTGTCCTGTTGGAACATATTTCCGTACCGGATAAGCGTGTCGAGGAACAGCTCCCCCTTGTTGTCTGTCGCGAAGAACTGTTCCCGGCTAATGCCCGGTAGGGAGTCGAATGCTCCGGCCAACGCCAGCGCCTCGATGTTCTTCTTGGTGCAGACGGAGAGGTTTACCCGCTCCACGAAATCGAAAACATCTTTGAATGGCCCGTTTTTGGATCGCTCGTCGATAATCTCGACGACAGCCATTTGTCCCACGTTCTTTATACCGGCCATCCCGAAACGGATATCCCCTTTTGGGTTGACCGAGAACTTCAGGTGCGACTCGTTCACGTCGGGGCTCAGCACGTTGATTCCCATCGCCTTGCACTCGTCCATGAACTTGGTGATCTCGGTGATGTTGTTGAGGTTGTTGGAGAGCACCGCGGCCATGTACTCCGACGGGTAGTTGGCCTTTAGCCAGGCGGTTTGGTAAGCTACCCAGGAGTAGCAGGTGGCGTGCGACTTGTTGAACGCGTATTGCGCGAACTTCTCCCAGTCGGCCCATATCTTGTTCAGTACCTTCTCATCATACCCGTTCTTTTTTCCACCTTTCAGGAACTTTTTCTTTAGCGGCATCATCTCTTCCGACCTCTTCTTGCCCATCGCCTTGCGTAGCGTGTCTGATTCGCCCCTCGAGAAATTAGCCAGTAGCCTCGCGAGCAACATCACCTGCTCTTGGTACACGGTGATGCCGTAGGTTTCACTCAGGTGCTTCTCCATGATGGGGATATCATAGCTGATGGGTTCCCTGCCATGCTTGCGCGCGATGAACGATGGGATGTAATCCATAGGTCCGGGACGGTAGAGTGCGTTCATCGCGATGAGGTCCTCGAACTTGCTTGGCTGCAGCTCCTTGAGGTACTTCTGCATGCCTGCCGACTCGAACTGGAAGGTGCCGGTGGTTTGCCCGTTGCAGTAGAGGCGGTAGGTCTTCTCGTCCTCCATATCGATGGTGTCGATATCGATTTTTATGCCCCGGTTGATCTCCACGTTTACCAGCGCATCCTTGATGATGGAGAGCGTTTTGAGTCCCAGAAAGTCCATCTTGATCAGTCCCGTCTCCTCGATGGCAGACCCCTCGTACTGGGTGACCAGCAGCCTCTCCTTGGTCTCCTTGTCCTCCGCGGTGCTGATGGGTACCACGTCCGAGATATCGCTCTGCCCGATGATCACCCCGCACGCGTGTACGCCGGTGCTTCGCACGTTCCCCTCCAGCATATCGGCGTACCGCAAGGTGTCACGCACCAGAGGGTCATTGCTGTTGGCTGCCTCTTTCAGCTCGGGTACCAGCTCTATCGCCTCTTTCAGCGTGATCCTCTTCCCGTCGGGTGACCGGTCGGGTACCAGCTTGGCCAACCGGTCCGACTCTGCCAGGGGTAGCTTGTGTACCCGCGCCACATCCCGGATGGACGACTTGGCGGCCATGGTACCGTAGGTGATGATGTGTGCCACCTTCTCGCTCCCGTACTTCTGGGTTACCCAGCGCAGCACCTTACCCCTCCCCTCGTCGTCGAAGTCGATATCGATATCGGGCATCGAGATCCGGTCGGGATTGAGGAAGCGCTCGAACAGCAGGTTGTATTTCAAGGGGTCTATATCGGTGATCCGCAGGCAGTAGGCCACGGCCGAACCAGCCGCGGATCCCCTGCCGGGACCGACGGCCACATCCATTTCGCGGGCGGCGTTTATCAGGTCTTGCACGATCAGGAAGTAGCCGGGGTACCCCATGTTTTTGATGGTATCCAGCTCAAATTGTAGCCGCTCCATGATCTCATCTGTTAGGGGGATACCATATCTTTTCTCGGCCCCTAGTATGGTCAGGTGCTTCAGGTAGTCGGCCTCAAGCTTAACCCGCAATACTTTATCGTAATCGCCCAATCGGTGGAACGTTTCTTCCCCGAACTCCTCGATCAGATCCTGCTCGCTGAACTTCTGCCTGTACCCCTCTTCGGTTCCAAACTCGGGGTCGATGGGGTAAAACGGCATCAGGGGTGGCTGGTCGATAGAGTAAAACTCCACCTTGTCAGCTATTTCGAGGGTGTTGGTGAGCGCTTCGGGGATATCCGAGAAGATGCGGTTCATCTCTGCCGTGCTTTTCAGCCACTCCTGTTTCGTGTAGCGCATCCGGTCGGGATCGTCCAGGTCTTTGTTGGTACTGAGACATATCAGCCGATCGTGCGCATCGGCGTCCTCCTCGTTCTCGAAATGGACATCGTTGGTCGCGATCAACTTGACGTCGTATTTCTTGGCCATCCTTACCAGCTCTTTGTTCACCATCACCTGTTGGGCGTAGGTAGTGGTGTCGGCGTCCGGCCGGTCTGTTTGATGGCGCTGCAGCTCCAGGTAGAAATCGCCGCCGAACAGCCCTTTATACCAGCGCACGGTCTCCTCGGCATCTTCAATTTGGCCGTTGAGTATTTTCCGGGGAATTTCGCCCCCGAGACAGGCGCTCGATATGATGAGCCCTTCCCGGTACTGCTCCAGCAACTCTTTGTCGATGCGAGGGCGGTAGTAGTGCCCTTCGGTCCAGCTTTTCGATACGATCTTGATCAGGTTCTTGTACCCTTGCAGGTTTTTAGCCAGCACGATAAGGTGCCAACCACCGCCATCCTCTTTGTCCGTCTTCGTGAAACGGTCGTTTCGGGCAACGTAACATTCGCACCCTATGATGGGTTTAAAGATTTTCTTTTGCTCAGCTTTTAATCGCTCCTTTAACGGGGCTACATTCTCTTCCGCCGCACCGTTACTTTCCAACGCCTCTATCTCTTTTGTAAGCCGCTTTATCTCCGCGTGGAAAGGCGCGTTTTTCGCTTTCACGTAGTTGTAAAACTTTTTGATCCCGTACATGGCCCCGTGGTCGGTGAGCGCGATGGCCCTCATTCCGTCCGACCAGGCTTTGTCGACCAGACCTTCAATGCTTGCCTGGCCATCTAACGTGGAGTATTGAGAGTGTACATGCAGGTGTACGAAAGGGAGCAGGGTTGGGTTCATAGCTGCTTGACTGATTTTCTGAACATGCTACATAGGCGTGCAAGCAAAGTTAATGAAAACTTTTGTATTGGCGATGTAGGGTAAGGTGCTGATACCGAATAATAATGAGTATCGATTGGGCTTAAACCGCTGATATTCTTAGTTACCAGTGTGACGCGATAAAAAAAGTGAGAAAATGGGGTTGTCCCTCTTTCTCACTTTGTTAGGCAAAATCAAGTTTCGCTTTATTACATTCCGTTACGCATTGTTAACGATTAGTCATCGCCAGTGATCCTCTCCAGCCAGTTCACCATACCGTACATAACCCCCATGGATACGAGGCAAACCACGGCGAATACCAACCAGCACTGCCACAGCGGCATCGCGTTGTACATTAGCGGGCCAATCCAGATCAAGAGGTTGCCCAGCGCGGTGGCGCCCAGCCAGAGTCCCTGGCAGAGTCCCAGAAGGTGTTTCGGTGCCACTTTCGTCACGAACGATATGCCCAGCGGGGAGATAAACAGTTCGGCCACGGTAAGGAAAAAGTAGGTGACTATAAGCACCCATGGGCCGGCCTTCATGGCGTTCTGAACACCTACGTCCAACGCCTTGAAATCCAGTGCCGAAGGATATCCTTTTAGGCCTGAATAGATCATCAGGAAGATGTACGCCAGGGCGGCAATGCCCATACCGATGGCAATCTTACGCGGTGTGGACACCTTCTTCCCCCTTCTTGCAAGGAAAGCGAAAAGGGCGATGATTATCGGGGTCAGGGTGATCACGAAAAATGGGTTTACCGCTTGCCATATCTCGGGTGGAATAGTTGCTGTTACCACGAAGTCGCGGGCGAAGAACGAGAGCGACTGCCCGTTCTGGTGGAACGAGAACCAGAAGAATACCACGACCCCCAACACCGCGAAGAGCGCGTACATACGTTGCTTGATCTCTTTGGCCATGGCGGCTTTCTCTTCCGCCGTGTATTGAACCACTTCGGTATCCACCTTTTTAACCGGGGTTGGAAACTGTTTCTTTGATGCCAGGAAGATACTTACCGATACAAGCATCATCACCACCGACGCGATAAACGAGTAGTGGATCCCTTCGTTAAAAATCTGCAGGTAGCTTTGACAGAATTCCAGGTTCACAGCTGTGCCACCCACCTCTTTAACCAGGCTGGTGATGTTCAGCATATCTTGCCCCACCAGGTTGCCGCCGCTGTTGATGAACTTGTGACAAAGTTCGGGCAGGGCAGCATTGTACGTTAAATCGTTCATACCTAGCCACCAGCTCCGAAGCAGGGGGGCAATAAACGGGGCGGCCAGGGCACCGATGTTGATAAAGACGTAGAAAATCTGAAAGCCCGCGTCTCTTTTGTCTTGCGCCTCTTTAAGCGCTTCGGGGCCTTTTTTCGCGGCTTCGGCCTCAAAGTCGTCGTACATCTGCCCCACGATGGCTTGCAGGTTGCCTTTGAAAAACCCGTTACCCAGCGCGATAATTAGCAGCGAAACACAGGTGAACGGCAGTAGCCAAGCGAGGTTCGTGGAGGTGCTGGTAATGGGGATCGCGAGCAACGCGTACCCGATGGCCATGATGAACAGTCCCGAGGTGATCACTCCCTTGTAATCTTGCCTCTTATCGGCAATGTACCCGCCCGGTAGGCTCAGCACGTAGATCAAGGTATAGAAAATAGCGTAGATTAAGCCGCTCTGGGGTTCACTCAACCCGAACTTAGAACATAAGAACAGTACCAGTACGGCGTTCATGATGTAGTAGCCAAAACGTTCGCCCATATTCGATAGGGCGGCGGCTAATAAACCTTTAGGGTGACTTTTGAACATCGATTATTTTTTGTTTTAGGGTTATAATAAATCTTAACGTTCTTGTTTAAGTCTCTTTTGCTTTCAAGCCTAAACTCGCGAAAGTTAAGTAAAAAACATTTTCAAGCGATCTTAATGCGCGAAAATAGATAAAAAAGTCGACAATTTCCCTTAATCATCAAAAAACATGGGGTAATGGTGTCGGTTCTCTTTTTCCTTGAATATAATTGTAAATTTAGGCATATTTGTAGTGTGAAACGTTGGTTTTATGCGAGACAACATGGCTATGAAATTTGAACCTATTATTTTACCGGGTATAGACCAGAAGCGGCCGTTATTGATTTCCGGTCCCTGTAGTGCCGAAACGGAGGATCAGGTGCTGGCCACCGCCAGGCAGCTGGCGGCGGCTGGCGTAAAGATATTTAGAGCGGGGGTATGGAAGCCACGCACCAAGCCGGGTAGCTTCGAGGGGGTTGGGAGCCCCGCGCTCGAATGGCTGAAGCGGGTTAAAACGGAGACAGGCATGTATGTTATTACCGAGGTGGCTACGGAGAAACATCTGCATGAGGCTATGAAACAGGGGGTGGACCTGTTGTGGATAGGGGCACGTACGACCGTGAACCCCTTCGCGGTGCAGGAGCTCGCGGATGCCTTGAAAGGGGTAGACATCCCTGTCTTTGTCAAGAACCCGATGAGCCCCGATATTGAGCTGTGGGTAGGAGCCATCGAGCGGCTCTATAACGCGGGGATTAGGCGGATAGGGTTGATCCACAGGGGATTTAGCTCGAGCGAAAAAGCGGTCTACCGGAACCCGCCGCAATGGCATATCCCCATCGAGATGAAGCGCCGCTTCCCATCCCTGCCTATGTTGTGCGACCCGAGCCACATGGGGGGCCGACGCGATATGATTCGGAAATTGAGCCAGCAAGCGATGGACCTGAACTACGTTGGCCTGATGATCGAGACGCACTGCTGTCCCGATGAGGCTTGGAGCGATAAGCAACAGCAGATTACCCCCGAGGCGCTCAAGGAGGTGCTGAAGAGCCTCGTGATTCGAGATACGGTGCAGACCACGGAAGACCTCTCCGTACTCCGCGGCCAGATAGATGACGTGGATTACGAGCTGTTGCGGCTGTTCTCCAAGCGGATGCGCATTTCACGGGAAATTGGACATTACAAGCTGGAACACGGCATGTCTATCCTGCAGACACAACGGTACGACTACATCCTCAAAGATCGGGCAAGCCAAGGGGAGCGGATGGATATGTCCTCCGATTTCGTTAAGCGGGTGGTTGAGGTGATTCACTCCGAATCGGTGCGGCAACAGATGGTGGTTATGGAAGAGGTAAAGGGGAAAAAGAAACGAAATAGTCCAAACGTGTGAAGGAGTCTCTTATCGAGGTACCTGTATATCGAGTAGACCAGCCTACTCGATATACACGCGGACTATTTTCACGTCGCTAACGGGCCGGTCGTGGGCATCCACGGGTAGGGCGGCGATCTTATCAATTGTTTCCAGACCCTCAACAACCTCCCCGAACACGGTGTAGCTGCCATTCAGGTGGATTACGCCGCCTGACTTTTTGTACACCTCCCTCGACCCCTCGGGGATAACCGTTCTACTGGGAGATCGCATGAAAAGGGAGTCTACCACCGCCAGGAGGGAATCGTGCACCACCTCGTACCGTTTCGGGTTGTTGGCCTTGAGGCGCTCCAGCTCCTGCTTGCGAGGGGTATAGTGGGTGTTGAGTAGTTTGTTTCTGACCGGTGCGTTATCTGCCACGTCAATGGAATCGAGCTGCTTCTCCGTATACTTCTTACCCTGTACGATATAGAACTGCGATGCATCAGACTTCTTTTGGGGATTCTCCTGATCGCCCTTCCTTGGTGCGGCCAATGCCCCTCTCTTATGGTAGCGCTGCTCCCGGAACTCGGGCATCAGCTCCATATCTTTTCGGCCGCTGCCAATCCGCTGACCGGGGCGGGCATTGCGAGAATCCTGCGCACCGCCTTGAATTACGAAATCCTTGACCACCCGATGGAAGAGCGTGCCGTTAAAATAGCCCTGCCTGATTAGTTTCAGGTAGTGATCGCTATGCACGGGAGTATCGTCGTATAACACCGCTTTCATCGTGCCGTGGTTGGTCTCGATCACCACGGTGGGGTACTTGCTCTGCGCGAGGAGCGTGGGCAGGAAGCAAGTGGATGCCAAGAGCATGAAAACTAAAAGGATAATGGATCGGGTAGTTCTCTCTTTTTTTATCATAATGTTGTTGTTTTAGAATGTTGTTGTTTTAGAATCGTTGAAACTGTTGGGTGAGGTTATTAAGTTACAAAACCACGCATCGCGACCTGTCCCGTTGCTCCCTTAACTGGGAGCCCTCCGATAGAGGAAAGCAGCGATGAACGCGAAGACGATATTCGGGATCCACGCGGCCACGAAAGGACTCATGTTTCCCTTGATCGCGAAGGTGGAACTCACGGTGAGGAAGAGGATATAGCCCATGCTTAATACCAGGCCAATACCGATGTTCAACCCCATGCCTCCTTTCACCTTTCGGGCCGATAGGGAGGCCCCGATAACCGTGAGGATAAAGGCCGAGAAGACCGAAGCAATCCGGCTGTGGTACTCGATCTGGAAGGCCTGGATATTTCCCAGTCCCCGCTCTTTCTGGCTCTTCACGTAGTTCCGCAGTTGGGGCGAGGTCATCATCTGCTGGTCGGTAGCCGCGATGATAAAGTCGTTAGGCACAATATGCAACGTTGTGTCGATAGATTTACCGTGGGTGATGGTCTCTTCCAGCCCGTCGAAATCGCGTACCTGGTAGTCACGGATGGTCCACTGGTAAGCAGAGTCGTATCGGATGGATTGGGCCGTGAGTCTTGATACCAGCTGATGCCCGTCAAAGTGATCCATCGAGAATTGATACCCCGTGTTGTTCAGCAGGTCGAAGTTGCTAAAGTAAACGATGGTACCCGGACCCACCTTGAACTGAACATCCCGGTCGCCCGTTTTCTTTTTCCTCGGGTCCACGTAGTTCTGCTCGAACTTGATCCGCGTCGCGTTGGCGGGGGGGATCAGGTAGCTCCCGAAAATGAAAGTGAAGATGGCGATCACCAGGGCCGATATCATATAGGGCTTCATCAGCCGCTTGAAACTGATCCCGTTGGATAGGATGGCGATGATCTCCGAGTTGCCGGCCATCTTGGAGGTGAAGAAGATGACGGCCAGGAAGACGAACAGGGGGCTGAACAGGTTGGTGTAGTACGGGATGAAGTTGAGGTAGTAATCGAAGATGATGCCGTGCAGCGTGGCACTGTGCGTCATGAACTTATCGATCTTCTCGTTGATGTCGAACACCACCGCGATGGAGATGATCAGCGCGATCATGAACAGGTAGGTACCCAAGAACTTCTTGATGATGTACCAGTCGAGCCGCTTGAACTTCAGGGAATCGTTGTTTCTCTTCATAACCTCCGTGTAACCTTTTCCAATATGCTGGCTTTCCACGCCGGGAAATCGCCGGCGATGATATGTCGCCTGGCCTCCTGAACCAACCAGACGTAGAACGCCAGGTTGTGGATCGACGCGATCTGCAACCCCAGGATCTCGTTCGTGGTGATCAGGTGTCGCAGGTAAGCTTTACTATAAAGCCTGTCGACGAACGAGGCACCATCCTCCTCCAGCGGGGAGAAGTCGTTTTTCCACCGCTCGTTGCGCATATTCATTACCCCCTGTTTGGTGAAGATCTGCCCGTTGCGCCCGTTACGGGTAGGCAAAACACAGTCGAACATATCTACCCCCCGCTCGATCGCCTCCAGCAGGTTCTCCGGCTTGCCCACCCCCATCAGGTAGCGCGGTTTATCTTTCGGCAGGATATCGTTCACCAGCTCTATCATCTCGTACATCGTCTCGGTGGGTTCGCCCACGGCCAGTCCACCGATGGCGTTGCCGGGTGCCTCCTTGGAGGCAACCTGCTCGGCGGCACGCCGCCGCAGGTCGGGGTAGACACACCCCTGCACGATGGGGAACAGTGTCTGGTTATAGCCGTGGGGACACTCGGTCTCCTCGAAACGGGTGATGCAGCGGTCGAGCCAGCGCTCCGTGAGGTCAAGCGACCGTTTCGCGTAAGCGTAATCGGCATCGCCCGGCGTGCACTCATCGAACGCCATGATGATGTCGGCACCGATCACCCGCTGGATATCCACCACCTTCTCGGGGGTGAATAGATGCGACGACCCGTCGATATGCGACTGAAAGAGTGCCCCCTCCTCGGTCAGTTTCCGGTTCTCGGTCAGCGAAAACACCTGGAACCCCCCGCTATCGGTCAGTATGGGGCGCTCCCAGCTGATGAACCGGTGGAGGCCTCCCGCCTCCCTTAATATCTCCAAACCGGGCCTAAGGTAGAGATGGTAGGTGTTGCCCAGGATGATCTGGGCCTGGATATCATCTACTAACTCCGTGGGGTGAACCGCTTTCACGCTCCCCGCGGTGCCGACCGGCATAAAGACGGGCGTCTCCACCGGGCCGTGGTCGGTAGTGAGGATGCCTGCCCGGGCACTCGTTTTGGGGTCGGTATGTAGGAGTCGGAATGTCAATTCGTTTCGTTCACGTGGTGTTTGAAAGGCAAAGATAGAGTTTTTGACGCAACAAACAGACAGGAAGCGTTTAAAAATAGTTAGGGGATTGAAGTAGAAAGTTGAAAGTTAAAAATAGAAAGTGGGAAGGGGGGCAAGGTGAGCAAGGTGAGCAAGGTGAGGGTGAGGCTGGCTTAAACATTTTTAACCCCGATTCTTTACGAAACCGCTTTAACATTTCTAATTTTGTAAACCGTATGGAAAACCCGCTTTTTTATGGAAAAGGGATGAGCGAACTACATGTTTGCCGCTCCTGTAGTGGTTTATAATAAAGATATTTAAAAACTAGTAGAGAATATGAGCCAAGTCGTCGACATTAAAGAACTTAACGAACGCATAGAGCAAAAGAGCGCGTTCGTACAAACGTTGGTCACGGGAATGAATCGGGTTATCGTTGGCCAGAAACACCTGATCGAATCGCTACTCATCGGCCTGCTGTCCGATGGGCATATCCTGCTGGAGGGGGTGCCGGGCCTGGCGAAGACCTTGGCCATCAAAACGCTGGCCCAGCTTATCGATGCCGATTACAGCCGCATCCAGTTTACCCCCGATCTGCTGCCGGCCGACGTGATCGGGACCATGATCTACAGCCAGCGCAGTGAGGAGTTCCAGGTGAAGCATGGCCCCATCTTTGCCAACTTCGTGCTGGCGGACGAGATCAACCGGGCACCTGCCAAGGTGCAGAGCGCGCTGCTGGAGGCGATGCAAGAGCGGAACGTGACCATCGGCGATCACACCTACAAGTTGCCCAGTCCCTTCCTGGTGATGGCCACGCAAAACCCCATCGAGCAGGAGGGTACCTACCCGCTCCCCGAGGCTCAGGTAGACCGCTTCATGCTGAAGGTGGTGATCACCTACCCGTCGAAGGAGGAGGAGAAGCGGATCGTTTACCAGAATATTTTCGAGCCGATCACGATTGATAGGCCGGTGATCTCCACGCGAGAGGTCATTGATGCACGTAAGGTGGTGCAGGAGGTTTATATCGATGAGAAGATCGGGCGTTACATCGTGGACATCGTGTTCGCTACCCGCTTCCCCGATCAGTATGGGTTGCCGAACCTGAAGGAGATGATCGGGGTGGGGGCTTCACCGCGGGCCTCGATTAACCTGGCGCTCGCTTCACGGGCCTACGCGTTCATCAACCGGCGGGGCTACGTGATCCCGGAGGATATCCGGGCGGTATGCCACGATGTCTTGCGCCATCGCGTGGGACTTACCTACGAGGCGGAAGCGAACAACCTCACGTCCGATGAGATCGTGAGCGAGATTCTAAACAAGGTTGAGGTACCTTGATTTTTTACAGATGGATACGACAGAGTTACTTAAGAAGGTACGCTACATCGAGATCAAGACGCGAGGGCTCTCCCGCAATATTTTCGCGGGCGAGTACCACTCCGCGTTCAAAGGGCGTGGTATGGCTTTCTCCGAGGTGCGGGAGTACCAGTACGGTGACGATATGCGCGATATCGACTGGAACGTTACGGCCCGCTACAGCCGCCCCTACGTGAAGATTTTCGAGGAGGAGCGGGAGCTAACCGTGATGTTGATGATCGATGTCTCGGAGAGCTTGGGCTTTGGTTCGCGATCCATCTTGAAACGAGATATGGTGGCCGAGATCGCGGGCACCCTGGCCTTTTCGGCCATACAGAACAATGATAAGATCGGGGTACTCTTCTTTACCGATCGGGTGGAGAAGTTTATCCCCCCGAAGAAGGGGAGAAAGCATATTCTCTTTATTATCCGCGAAATACTCGGCTTTAAGCCGGAGGGCAGGGGAACCGACCTGAGCCTGGCGGCCCGATACATGACCAACGCGCTTAAAAAGCGATGCACCGCTTTCCTGATTTCCGACTTTATCGACCCGGGCGACTACAGCAAAGCGCTGCAGATCGCTAACCGCAAGCACGACGTGGTGGTGATCAGGGTGTACGATAAGCTTAGCACCGAACTGCCACCGGTGGGCCTGATGAAGGTGAGGGATCCCGAGGTGGGTGAGGATCGCTGGATCAACAGCTCCTCCAGGAAGGCGAGGGAGGCGTACCGCTCGTGGTGGAACGGGTTGAGCGAGAAGATGGACGCTGCCTGCCGCCAGGGTGGCGTGGATAGCGTGTCGATATCGACCGAGGGCGATTACGTGAAGTCGCTCCTGCAACTTTTTCAACAACGAAGGTGACCGTGAACAGAAGAACGAACGACAGTGCCGTGGTGTGGCGGGCGATGCTTTGGATCGCCCTCGCGTTGTTGTACCCTTCTCACGTGTGGGCGCAGCGTGCCTCGGCACACGTTACGGTTGTCCCGACGGAGATCGAGATCGGTGAGCACGCGCTGATCAACCTCAAGGTGATTACCCCCAAGGATAAGCTGATTCACTTCCCGGTGTACGAGCACGAGATCGTCCCGGGTATCGAGGTGATCACCATGCTGCCGCCCGACACCACCATCGAGAATAACGTGATGACGCTGGAGTTCAAGTACGTGATCACGTCGTTCGACTCCACGCTCTACCATATCCCTCATATCCCGATTTACGATGGTACCGACACCATCTTTTCCAACTCGTTTGGGCTGAAGGTGACCTCACCGGAACTGTCGGACTCCACGTTGGCTTACCTGGAGAAGATACACCGGGGAGAGACCGACTCGATCGACTTTCAGCAGCTGCAACTGTATGATATCAAGGGGATCAAGAAGCCCCCGTTCGTTTGGACCGACTACCTCTGGATAGTGTGGGTGGTGCTGGGCATCGCGCTGCTGCTCGCCCTCATAGCCCTGCTCATCTACATGATCGTTAAGAAGAAAAAAAAGGGATACATCTTTACACCTCCTGTAGTGTTGCCACCCCACACCCGGGCGTTGGCCGAGCTGGAAAAGCTGAAGGAGGAGAAGATCTGGCAGCAGGGCAGGGTAAAGGAGTTTTACACCCGGCTGACCCATATCCTGCGGGTTTACATCCACGAGCGGGAAGGGATCTACGCGTTGGAGATGACCTCGGGCGAGATACTGAATGAGGTGCGCAAGGTGGTGGAGGTCGATTCGGCCTACGAGAACCTGAAGCAGGTGCTGTCAACGGCCGATCTGGTGAAGTTCGCGAAGTACCAGCCTTACCCCGACGAGAATGACCTGAGTTTGATGAACGGTTTCTTTTACGTGAACCAGACCCGTGAGCCGGATCCGCTGCCAACGAAGGAGGAGCTGGAGAAAATGGAGGAGGATGCAGCATCGGAAAAGGATGCCCCATAGTGATAGTGATTGAACATGGAATTTTTACACCCCGAATACCTATACTTGTTGCTGCTGCTGATCCCGTTGATCGCGTGGTACGTGATTCGCTTGTCGAAAGCGCAGGCCTCGTTCAAGCTGGCCTCCACCGGGGCATTCAACGGGGTGAAGCCGGATGCACGGGTCTACGCGCGGCACCTGCCGTTCCTGCTGCGGACGATCGCCATCGCTTTGATCATCATCGTGATCGCACGACCCCAGGCGGTGGACAGCTGGGAGGAGACGGAGACCAAGGGGATTGATATCGTGCTGGCGCTCGACGTGTCGGGTTCGATGCTCTCGCAGGACCTGCAACCCGATCGGCTGCAAGCGGCCAAGAAGGTGGCGGCGGAGTTCGTTACCGACCGTAAGAACGACAACATAGGACTGGTCATCTTCGCGGGCGAAAGCTTCACGCAGTGCCCGCTGACCACCGACCATAAGGTGCTGTTGAACCTGCTGAACGAGATCGAGTTCGGGGTGATCGAAGATGGAACGGCCATCGGGTTGGGGCTGGCCAACTCGGTGAACCGGCTGAAAGATAGCGAGTCGAACTCCCGGGTGGTGATCCTGCTGACCGATGGGACCAACAATAGCGGGCAGATAGCGCCGCTCACCGCGGCCGACCTGGCCCGGTCGTACGGTATCCGCGTCTACACGGTGGGGGTAGGAACCAAAGGGATGGCTCCCACGCCCGTGCAGACACCCTACGGGATACGGATGCAGAACATGCCGGTAGATATCGATGAGAAGACGCTTACCGAGATCGCGGCGATGACCGGCGGGCAATACTTCAGGGCGCAGGATACCGAAGGACTTCGGCAGGTGTACGCGGAGATCGATGAGATGGAGAGGTACCTGATTAGCGTGCAGAACGTGACGAGGCGTCAGGAGCTGTTTTTGCCCTTCGCGCTGACTGCTTTGGGATTGATCCTGCTCGAGTTGCTGTTGCGGAGGACCTGGCTAAGGGCAATACCGTAGAAAAAGGAAAGATATGTTTAGATTCGGAAACCCGGAGTTCTTGTGGCTCTTCTTGCTGATGCCGCTGCTGCTGGCGCTATACATCTTCCTGAATATCCGGAAACGGAAGGACGTGGAGAAGATGGGCGTCCGCTCCACGCTCAAAAAGATGATGCCCGACCTGTCGCTCAAGCGCTCCTACCTGAAGTTTTGGCTTACCTTCACCGCCCTCTGCGTGGGCATCTTCATGGTGGCCCGGCCGCAATTCGGGACGAAGGTGGAGCTGGTAGAAAAAGAGGGGATCGAGCTGGCCATCGCGATGGACGTCTCCAACTCGATGATGGCGGAGGA